>ERZ791834.150-NODE-150-length-61818-cov-7.78649_pt1 | contig 61818 bp, 41 predicted proteins | sample MGYA00510293_ERZ791834 | MGnify/ENA primary metagenome ERZ791834 (study PRJEB30046, sample SAMN00715253) | human gut metagenome | study: EMG produced TPA metagenomics assembly of the A metagenome-wide association study of gut microbiota in type 2...
TTTACAAATTAGTTTAGGCGGGAAAGCCCACGGTTTTAACCGTGGGATGAAAGCCTTTTTATTTTAAAAAACGTGTATATTTCTATTATGTTTATACACATTTTGTGATATAATAAAAACATGAAGAATCAATATAGACAAACAAAAACAACCGTATCCATGATCAATTATCATTTCGTCTTTTGCCCAAGATATCGAAGGAAGATCTTTCTGATCCCCGGAGTCGAAGCCCGGTTTAAGGACCTAGTCCGTGATATCTGCAAACAGAACGACATCGAGATCCTTGCAATGGAATGTCATGAAGACCACACACAGCTGTTCCTCAGTGCGTTACCGCAGTTGTCGATCCCGGAGATCATGCATCTCATTAAGGGAAGAACTTCTCATGCGTTAAGAAACGAATTCCAGGAACTTTCCAAAATGCCAAATCTCTGGACAAGGTCCTACTTTGTCAGCACTGCAGGAAACGTCAGTTCTGAAACGATCAAATGGTATGTGGATACACAGAAAACGAGGTATTAAATGCACACAGTCCAGTTACTCTTAAAGCCAACTACATATGAACGGGCAGAGATCGAACGGAGATTTCACGCGGTTTCTCATATCCATAACGTCTGTGTGAAACGTATGCGCAAACAGATCGCTCTTCTTCTGAAAGACGAGGAATACCGAAATTGGAGGACAGAATATGGCTCTTTGAGTAAGATCGAAAAACCTTCGAAAGCTGAGAAAAAACGGAAAAAAGCACTTGCTTCTGACATGAATACCAGACGGACCAAGCTCGGATTGAGCAGATCTGAACTGGAAAAATACATCAAAGTCTGTGGAGCCAGGTATAAGAAGCTTCTGTCTTCCCAACAGGTTCAGGCTGAAGCTGCGAACGTATGGAAAGGTGTCGAAGATTTTCTGTTTTCCAATGGAAAGCAGCTGCATTTTAAAAAGTTCCGCGATTTTCGGACGATCGGAGGAAAGTCCAATATCAACGGGATCTGTTATGACACAGAAACAAGACAGATCCAGTGGCTCGGACTACAGATGCAGTGCTATCTATCAAAGAAAGCATCGGACAGAGAATATGTCCTGCAGTCTCTGGACCATAAGATCTCTTACTGCATGATAAAACGGCAGATGTTCCCGAACGGATGGCGGTACCATATCATTCTTGTCCTGAAAGACGACGCTCCACAAAAACTGGAACATGGATTTGGAGACATGGGGATCGATCCGGGCGTATCCACGATGGCATGTACGGCAGATACCGGATGTGTCTTAGAAGAACTAGCTCCGGAAACAGATCGGTATGACCGACAGATCCAGGAGATCCTTCGAAAGATGGATCGATCCAGAAGGAAGAGTAATCCGGATAAATATAACCTGGATGGAACGATCAAAAAGAACGACCACTCTAGATGGAAGAATTCAAAGAACTACATCCGTCTGCTCCGGCGTCTGCAGATACTTTATCGTAAAAGATCCCAATATATCCTGACCAGTCATCGGACTTTATGCAACCGGCTGATCCAGATGGCAGACCAGATTCGCGTAGAAAGGATGACTTACAAAGCACTGCAAAAGCGTTCGAAAAAGACTGAACGCCAGGATAAGATATCGGAAGTAAAGAAAAAAGATGGATCCATTGTTATGATCCGGAAGTTTAAGAAAAAGAAACGCTTTGGAAGATCCATCAACCGCAGGGCTCCGTCTTTGTTTTTAACAGAACTGAAACGAAAGATCACAACTGCAGGAGGAACTTACGAAGAGGTCAAGACAGAAACCTTTAAAGCCAGTCAGTATGATCACAGTACGGATGAATATACCAAGATCCCATTAAAGCAACGTACCAAAGTGATCGATGGACATGAAGTCCAGAGAGACCTGTATTCCGGCTTCCTGATAAAGAATGCAGATGACAGCCTGGAACATCCGGACAGAGAAAAATGTAAAGAAGAATTTTTGAAATTTATAGAGATGCACGATGAACTGATCAAAGACATAAAACGATCAGGAGTTTCAATGAAACAATGTTTCGGTTTTTAACATGAGAATTATATGGGGTCCGGCATCACTCCATAGACCTGGCAAGTACCATACGACATGCGAACGCCTATAGGTCCGAATCCTGAAAACCACAGCTATATCCGATCCTTTTGAGAAAGGTGATCCTGTGAGAAAATTTAAGGAATCCCACGGCTTCAGCCGTGGGAGGATGTCAAGTTTAGACGCATTAGGATGCAAAAAAAAGAAAGGATGATGATTTATGAAAAAAACAGAATTGTTGAAATGGTTATTAGAGCATGAAATTTGATATAAATGTAATTTGTGTATAATGTGTTAATTGTAAAAATCATGCAAATTGTACATTTATTCAAGCACGATATTAAATATGTAAAAAGAGCAACCTTTTTGTTTTTGAGGTTGCTCTTTTTTTTGTATAAATTAAATTATTTTACAGTAACAGTCCATTTGAAGACATCTCCTTTTACCCAATGTCTGCTTGTTTTACTTACGATACAACTAATCGTAACTTTTCCCTTCTTTTTAGCGGTAACTTTATGTCCGCCTTCGGAATCTCCTTTTGTTGCTACAGTGGCAATTCTTGAATTACTACTTTTCCAATTTTTTGTTGATGGATGCACACCGCCATAACTTGGACCAACCCAAATACTTTTTCCTTTTTTTACAGAACAAGAACTTTTTTTTGTAACAGGTTTACGTACTTTTTTGGCAGTTATATTAATTGTAGCCTTATTTTTTAATGGACTGGCAGCTTTAACTACATTAGCTCCACTAAGTCCAATACCTGATACTGTTAGCAAGCTTAATGCAACTGCTGCCATCTGTTTCTTTACTCCTTTTTTCATTATAAATACCTCCTGATTCATTGTTTATATGAAAATAAAAAGCATAAAAAAAACAGACATTTTGTCTGCTTGATCTATGCTTTCATTTTTCATTATTTAATTAAAAAATCTCAGACTTATCCCGATTGATTGGATTCTAATAAACTGTTATTATTATAACATATAAAATATAATTATAAAACAGAAAAAGAAAAAACCATCGAATAATTTTCGATGGCATCACGGCTGATGGCGGAACACGCCACTTAAACGTTAATTCAGACCCCGTGATTATACAGCACAGTCGCCTGTCTGCATACAAATTATAATATAATTTTGAATTTCTTGCAATACTGTGATTTAGAGTGTCATAAAAAATTTCAAAAATCGCATATTTAATATGAAGAGAAAAATTATTTTAAAAGGGAGTGAAGAACAATGATAATTTATAAAAATGTAGATTATGGTATTTATGCATATCAAATCGGTTTCTTTAAAGTAAAACGTATAGGAGAAATTGTGTGGTCAGATCATTATGATTCAAAAAATGAGAAGTTTTATTTGCGAATTGAAGGCTTCTATGTGGCAGAAGAACGTAGAAGACATGGACTTGGCCGTAAATTGTTAAATAAAACAATTAAACAAAATTTAAATGAAAATTATCCGTATATGATTGTTTATCCAAAAACCTTTGGTGAAAAAATATTAAAAGACAATGAAACTTTATATCGTATTTACGAACATCTTGGATTCTATTTTACAGAGGAAATGGTTGATCGTACAAAAGCAGATAACGAAATGCGGTATGATTTTATAGTAAAAAAGAAAAGAAGAAAATTCTTATACAGAACTAACTTCTTTTCCTATTTGTAAAACCAAAACTTACACTTACAGTATACTGTAAAATAATAATTTTGTGAATAGTTTGTGGACTGACTTGCAAATATTGGAAAGAGTTGTTATGATAAGAATGTAATATGACTCATATCTTTGAGAAACAATTACCTTTTGTATAGCGATTCGCTGGAATAAGGGGTGTCAGAAATGGCATCTCTTTTTTTTTTGAAAAAAATTAAATTTATTTTCTGGAAAAATATACGAAAAATGTGGATAAACCACGTAAACAAGCCATTTGTAAGTGATTTTGTGGATATTTTAATTGATTTGCAATTATTTTAAACCTGTTTTAAACTAATTACTACAAAAGGAAATAGTTTATTCAAAGAAAAGGAGAAGTATTATGAGACGAAGAAGATTAACAATCGGACTTTTATCTATGATGATGGCCGCAAGTGTAGCTTTCGGTATTCAAGGAAATGATGTACATGCAGCAAGTAAAAAACTTTCTGTTAATAGAGTGTACGAAAACGCAACACGAATTAATGGTAAAACTAGAAAGAAAAATATTGTAAGAGTTAAGATTGGTAAGAAAACTTACAAAGCCAAAGCTAACAAAAAAGGAAAATTTACAGTTAAAATTCCTCGTGTTGCTGTCGGAAAGAAATACACTTTAAAATCCTACAAAGGAAAGAAAATTTACAAAACAAAAAAAGTATATGTGATTGCAAAGAAATTAAAGATCAATAGATATACGCCAAATAGTAAATCTATTTCTGGTTATACCAGACCTTCTTATAAGGTTAAAGTAAAAATTGCTGGTAAAACTTATGTGAAAAAAGCAAGTGCAGTTACTGGATATTGGAAAGTAAAACCAGATAACAACAAAAAGATTGGGACAACTGTTTCTGTTAAGGTTGTAAATACAAAAGGTAAAACAGTGACAGAAACAAAAAAGCATGTCCATGATTATAAGGCTGTTTACAAAACTGTGCACCATGACGAGGTCGGACATTATGCGATTGTTGAAGTTCCTGGTTATTATGAAGATAAAACTTGTGGTCATGATGTTTGTTTAAAAGATGGTTTTGATTTTACTCAAGGATACCTTGATAGTATAAAAGATAAAACATATCCAGATTATGATGAAGAAACCAAAAAAGAATGGGGATATACAGAAGAAAATGGATATCCTAAAACCGGTTATGATGTTAATATTTTTACGACTCATGGTTTAGAAGTAGATAAGTTTGCTCCATCATATAGTATGTATATGGGGCTACAAGGATGGAATGGGGAACATGATGGACATAATTATGGATCAGAATATAAAACACATAAAGTATATCATGAATCTACAACAAAACAAGTATGGAAAGTAGATCAGAAGGCGTATAACGAAAAAGTATTAATTAGCTATAAATGTGATTGCGGTAGTGTAAAAAATAAATAATAATTCAAATAATGAGAAGGCAGCAGCTTGTTTTATGAGCTGTTGCCTTTTTTAGTGAAATATATTTATAAATGTAATATACAAAACATGCAAAAAATAAAGTAAAACATGGGAGTGTTACATAAATATGGAACAAAACGATATAAATTATTGAAAAATATAACATTTTATGTTAGTATATTCCATGAAAGCAAGTATACAATCTTGCTTTGCAAAAATGAAAGTACATTGAAAATTTAATATACATATATACAAATCCATAAAGTTGCTCTTATAAAATTTTATGAGAGAGGTGATATGTTATGTATCGAAATAGGAATCCTTGTAAATAAAAAAGAAAGCAGATTGCGGCTGCTTTCTTTTTAATAAATATAAGATCATATTTTGGTGGACAGCTCAAATCGACTGTTCGCCAAAATATACAAAAAAAGTATAACATAAATCAAATATTTTGAAAAGTATTTGTAAGAACGATAAAAATAAGGAGAGCAATATTATGGATAAGTATAAGATCGTGGGAAAACTCCGTCAGTTGTTTTTTGGATCTATGGCTGTCGTTATGTCTGCAGGTGGTGTTGTTGCTACAAACATGGCAAATGCCTTTGCGGCGGATCAGTCATTGGATAACAATGTCGGGGTGGCCGCTCGAAAATTGCAGTATGATGATACGGAATCATATGTATCTAAAAATGTAAATAAAAAAGTAGTAACATCCGAAGCGGATAAGTCTACGAAAGAAATCAAAAATGATTTAACTGAAACCGGATATTCTATCCGATTAAAACAGTTGATCGCAGAACAGTCTAAAATCCCAAAGGATTGTACAATTGATACATTATGGGCAAAATACAAAGATGCATTTATTGCACAGTATTCAACTATTGTAAAATTGTACAATACAAGTGATGATGCAGATTATTATGTTGCGAATCTTTCCAGTGCAAAAATCAATGGAATGGGAAGTATTTATGATGCAGCATTTGTAAAAGGGACAAACAATGCAAATCCAAATGTAATCAAAGATATTAAATTTGATAAGAAAACAGGATTAGCTTATATTCCTAAAAGTTACTTTGAAAAAAATAAGAATGTATTGATCACCGGACAGGTAATGTATGGTGGATCTATCAATAATCAGACAATTGCTATTGATACTACAGTTGATAATGGTGGAGAAGTAACAAAACAGTCTGTTGAAGCAAATGCATTTGATGTAACTGTGAAAGTTCCAATTACAACAAGCAAGAAAATGGCAGAAAAACTCAAAATGAGTGATTTTAAAGTTTTCTTAAATGGATCTGAAACAGAAATGAATCTGGATAAAGATGATACTGCTACATTTAATAAGAGTACCGGTGTGTTAGAACTTGCTGTATCTCCTGCAACTTTAACTTCTGTCAGAGTAGAAGTGAAAAAAGTAGGAGCTGTCAAATCTGTTGCACGTTTCTTTACAACAGATGTCAGTGCATCCGTGAAGAATCCGGATAAACTAAAGTTTGTTACAGACAAGAAAACAGGAAATCCGATCATCTTAGACCGTGTGGATCCAGCAAAGCTTCAGGACGGACAGGTGTTCGATTATAAATCTTCCATCCGTTACTTCTCAAAACTGAGTGATATGGAAGTTAATTATAATATGAAAGCAACTGCAGAAGCTCTCAGACATTCCATTAAATATCTGTATCTTCCAACCGGAAGCCAGAACAGTGGATGGTTCGATGTTTACAACAAAGGATCTGATTTTGGTGATCAGGATGGTGTTAATCAGAAAACAAACTTTGAAGATGTGACTTTTGGTATCGGTTTACCAAGCTCATCCTCTAAATACAAAGCAACTGCTTTAAATAAGAATAAAGCAAAGCTTGATTTTCATATGAAGGGTTCTTTCGTAACGAAATACACAGGAGATGATGCAACTTACTCTAGCAAGCATATGTTTGCCGGCGAGTGTGCCCACATCACAAATCCAATGGGTAAAGCGAAAGATGGCAAAGATGCTAAGATCCGTTTATCTGTACTTCATGTAGACCTGAAAGACCAGTATGTTATCATTGGACTGAACACACAGGAGATCAATACACAGAGTGGTTTTGGTATTTACAAATTAAAGTTTGAATACAACAATTCCGGTAATGTTCAAGTAAAAAAAGTATCAGCAAATCCATCTATGACAAATGGAAGTGGATGTTATAGTTTTAAAGGAGCTACATTCGGAGTTTATAAAGACAAAGCTTGTACTGATAAAGTAACAACATTAACTGCCGATGAAAATGGTAATACTGACACAGACGAAATTGATGTGGGAGATTACTTTGTTAAAGAAATTAATCCACCTACAGGGTATGCGAAAAATGATCAGGCTTATCCCGTAAAAGTTACGGAAAAGAACGATGATGATAACCCTGCAGTTGTTACAATTCCAGATCAGCCAAAGGATGACCCTATCAACTTTGAAGTAAAAAAGGTAGACAAGGAAACAGGCGAAACTGTACAGGGAGATGCAAATCTTTCAGGTGCAGAGTTTACCGTAAAATTCTATAATAACTTTTATAATAGTGCTTCTGATTTACCATCAAAAGCAACTAAAACATGGGTGCTAAAAACTAGAAAGTTAGGAAATAGATATTCTTTACAATTTTCTGATGAATATAAGGTTTCAGGCGATGATTTTTATAAGGATTCTAATGGAAGAAATGTAGTTCCATGGGGAACTTTGACAATCGAGGAAACTAAAGCTCCAGACGGATATAAAATCGAAGACAGTACCGTTTCTGTTAATGGGCAGGTCTTAAGTAATCGTATTTATTTCACAAGAGTCAGTGATAAAGATGGTGAACAGCCATCCAAAGTAGTTACAGACTTTACAGTTTCTGATCCAGCGAAGAAATATGGAATCCAGGTATGGAAAGTTGATAAAGAACTTGATAAGAGTGAAGCCATCGGTGGAAAGGATCATAAGATCTCTGAAACCGGAACAACACTTGAAGGTGTTCAGTTCTCTATTATCAACCGAAGTGCAACAGCCATTAAATATGGTGATAAGACAGTGAATCCGGGAGAAGAAGTGACAAAGATCACAACTTCATGGAATTCTAATCTGAAAAAATATACAGCTCAGACTGATGAGAGAACATTACCTTATGGTACATATGGTGTTCAGGAAATTTCAAGCAGTCAGGGTTACAAAATGACAGATGGAACTGAAAAAACAGTTGTATGCCATGGTGCAGACGGAACAATGTATACGCCAGATTTGGATGCAAACTTAAAATTCCCGAACCAGGTAGTTCGAGGTGATTACTCTGTCAGAAAAAAATCTGATGAAGGAAAGAGTATCAGTGCAGCGTTCAAGGTAACAAATGAAGCGACTGGAGAAACCCACGTAATCGTAACAGATAAGAATGGAGAGTTTGATTCTACAGATAACAAACACTCTAAAAATACAAATGCCAATGACAAATTGTTAAAAGGCTATACAAAGGATACCGTTTTAAAATCTTCTGATTTTGATCTGGATGCCGGAGTATGGTTTGGACAGGGCGAAGATGGAAGTGTTGCAAAAGCCGATGATAGTTTAGGTGCTTTTTATTACGGAAAATACAAAATTGAAGAATTGCGTAGTGATAGTAATAAAGGACTGAAACTGATCAGTACAGACTTTACGATCACAAAAGATGGTAAAAAAATCAATGCCGGAACATTAACTGATGAATCAGAGCCAAGTATTGGTACAAAAGCAAAAGATGAAGCAACAGGAACAAATGTGGCTTCAGCGACAGATGATGTAACAATCATTGATACTGTTAATTATGAACACCTAGACAGAGGTAAATACAAATTAACAGCAGTCTTAATGGATAAAGCGACAAAAGCAGCAATCCTTGATAAAGACGGCAAAGAAGTTACAGCATCCAAAGTATTTTCTAATACCACAAAAAGCGGAACAGTTGATGTTGAAATCAATATTAATGCAGCGGAATTATCATTAGCAGGTAAAGATGTTGTTGTATTTGAAACATTGACAAGTGAAGCAGACGGAACAACGATTGCTGTTCATCATGACATTAATGATGAAGGACAGACAATTAAATTCCCTGAAATCAAGACAAAAGCATCTGATGCAACAACAGGATCTAATATCGTTGAAGCAAAAGAAGATATGAAGATCAAGGATACTGTTTCTTATAAGAATCTGATTAAAGGAAAAACTTATACAATGATCGGTAAACTTATGGATAAAGAAACAGGAAAGGTTGTTCTTGATGATGATGGAAAAGAAGTAACAGCAAGTGTGAAATTTACAGCAGATGCTGAGGACGGAACAGTTGATGTAATCTTTGAATTCTCCGGAGTTAAAACAGCTGGTAAGAAGATTGTTGCATTTGAAACTCTTGAATATAAGGGTAAAGAATATGCAGTTCATGCAGATATCAACGATAATGATCAGACTGTTCTTATTCCAAAAGTAAGCACAACAGCGAGCGATAAGAATAATGGAACACACATGTCTTACGCAGGTAAGGATGTAACAATCGTTGATAAAGTTGAAGTGAAAAACATCGTTGCCGGAAGAGAATATACTCTGAAAGGTAAGGTAATGGATAAGAAAACAGGAAATCCATTATTAGTCGATGGAAAAGAAATTACTGCAGAAAAGACATTCAGATCAAACGGAGAAAATGAAACCGTAGAACTTGAATTCACATTTGATGCAAGTGCATTAAAAGGAACAACCACTGTTGTCTTTGAAAACTTATATGAAGGAGAAAACGAGATCGGTACTCATGCAGATCTTGAAGATGAAGGACAGACAGTAGAGATTCCTGAAATCGGAACAACTTTAATCGGTAAAGACAGCCAGATTCATGTGATCAATGCAGACGAAAAGATCACACTGGTAGACACAGTTAAATACAAAGGTCTTGAAAAAGGTCGTGAGTATAAGGTTGATGGTGTTCTTTACGATAAAGAGACAAAGCAGCCACTTGAAATTGATGGAAAACAGGTAACAGCAAGTGCTACATTCACAGCAGAAGCAAGTGAAGGAAGTGTTGATGTTACATTTGAATTCAATGGAAGTGATCTCGCTGGTAAAACACTCGTAGCGTTTGAAGAAGCCTATGATGTAGAAACCAACACCTTAGTTGCTGATCATAAGGATATTGACGATGGTGAACAGACTGTCGTTGTACCAAAGATCGGTACTACATTAACTGATAAAGACGGAAACAAGACAGTAAACGCCGCAAAAGAAACTGTTTTAGTCGATACAGTGAAATATGAGAACTTAGAGGTTGGTAGAGAAGTTGAGTTAAAGGGTATCTTATATGATAAGAATACTCAGAAACCAATTATGATCGATGGCAAAGAAGTTACTGCAAGTGCTAAATTTACTCCGGAAGAAGCTTCTGGTACAGCACAGGTAGAATTTAAATTCGATGCCACAAGCATTGCTGGTAAAACAGCCGTGGCCTTTGAAGAAGCTTACGATGTTAAGACAGGAACATTGATCGGATCTCATAAGGACCTTGATGATTCTGACCAGACAGTAAATTTCCCTGAATTACATACTACAGCAACAGATAAAGCCGACGGGGATCACACCGTTAATGCTGATAAGAAAGTCACTATCGTAGATACTGTGAAATATAAAAATGTAACACCAAACAAAGAACTGGAAGTTTCCGGTACCTTATATGATAAGGATACAAAGAAACCAGTCAAAGTGAATGGTAAAGAGGTTGCAGCAACAGCAAAATTCACTCCAAAAGAAGCAAACGGAGAAGTAAAGGTAAGCTTTACATTTGATGCAAGCAAACTTGGAGGATATTCACTTGTAGCATTTGAAAAGATGTTAGATGTTGAAACTGGAGCAGTGATCGGAACACATAAGGATATCACAGATAAAGATCAGACTGTAAAGGTTAAAGGAGTGAAGAAGACTCCAAAAACTACAAGTCATACATCTACACCTGGTAGTGGATCAAGTTCATCATCTGTAAAAACAGGTCAGAAATCCATCGTTCCAGTTGTAATCGGACTCATTGTAGTCGTAGTTGCCGGAGGAACAGCATTTGTGATCCGTAAGAAACAGAAAGGTGACAAAGAGCAGTAGATACAGTAAGGCGTTAGCCGATGGAAGAAAGAGGAGGGAATAATCTCTCCTCTTTTTTACAAATTAGTTTAGGCGGGAAAGCCCACGGTTTTAACCGTGGGATGAAAGCCTTTTTATTTTAAAAAACGTGTATATTTCTATTATGTTTATACACATTTTGTGATATAATAAAAACATGAAGAATCAATATAGACAAACAAAAACAACCGTATCCATGATCAATTATCATTTCGTCTTTTGCCCAAGATATCGAAGGAAGATCTTTCTGATCCCCGGAGTCGAAGCCCGGTTTAAGGACCTAGTCCGTGATATCTGCAAACAGAACGACATCGAGATCCTTGCAATGGAATGTCATGAAGACCACACACAGCTGTTCCTCAGTGCGTTACCGCAGTTGTCGATCCCGGAGATCATGCATCTCATTAAGGGAAGAACTTCTCATGCGTTAAGAAACGAATTCCAGGAACTTTCCAAAATGCCAAATCTCTGGACAAGGTCCTACTTTGTCAGCACTGCAGGAAACGTCAGTTCTGAAACGATCAAATGGTATGTGGATACACAGAAAACGAGGTATTAAATGCACACAGTCCAGTTACTCTTAAAGCCAACTACATATGAACGGGCAGAGATCGAACGGAGATTTCACGCGGTTTCTCATATCCATAACGTCTGTGTGAAACGTATGCGCAAACAGATCGCTCTTCTTCTGAAAGACGAGGAATACCGAAATTGGAGGACAGAATATGGCTCTTTGAGTAAGATCGAAAAACCTTCGAAAGCTGAGAAAAAACGGAAAAAAGCACTTGCTTCTGACATGAATACCAGACGGACCAAGCTCGGATTGAGCAGATCTGAACTGGAAAAATACATCAAAGTCTGTGGAGCCAGGTATAAGAAGCTTCTGTCTTCCCAACAGGTTCAGGCTGAAGCTGCGAACGTATGGAAAGGTGTCGAAGATTTTCTGTTTTCCAATGGAAAGCAGCTGCATTTTAAAAAGTTCCGCGATTTTCGGACGATCGGAGGAAAGTCCAATATCAACGGGATCTGTTATGACACAGAAACAAGACAGATCCAGTGGCTCGGACTACAGATGCAGTGCTATCTATCAAAGAAAGCATCGGACAGAGAATATGTCCTGCAGTCTCTGGACCATAAGATCTCTTACTGCATGATAAAACGGCAGATGTTCCCGAACGGATGGCGGTACCATATCATTCTTGTCCTGAAAGACGACGCTCCACAAAAACTGGAACATGGATTTGGAGACATGGGGATCGATCCGGGCGTATCCACGATGGCATGTACGGCAGATACCGGATGTGTCTTAGAAGAACTAGCTCCGGAAACAGATCGGTATGACCGACAGATCCAGGAGATCCTTCGAAAGATGGATCGATCCAGAAGGAAGAGTAATCCGGATAAATATAACCTGGATGGAACGATCAAAAAGAACGACCACTCTAGATGGAAGAATTCAAAGAACTACATCCGTCTGCTCCGGCGTCTGCAGATACTTTATCGTAAAAGATCCCAATATATCCTGACCAGTCATCGGACTTTATGCAACCGGCTGATCCAGATGGCAGACCAGATTCGCGTAGAAAGGATGACTTACAAAGCACTGCAAAAGCGTTCGAAAAAGACTGAACGCCAGGATAAGATATCGGAAGTAAAGAAAAAAGATGGATCCATTGTTATGATCCGGAAGTTTAAGAAAAAGAAACGCTTTGGAAGATCCATCAACCGCAGGGCTCCGTCTTTGTTTTTAACAGAACTGAAACGAAAGATCACAACTGCAGGAGGAACTTACGAAGAGGTCAAGACAGAAACCTTTAAAGCCAGTCAGTATGATCACAGTACGGATGAATATACCAAGATCCCATTAAAGCAACGTACCAAAGTGATCGATGGACATGAAGTCCAGAGAGACCTGTATTCCGGCTTCCTGATAAAGAATGCAGATGACAGCCTGGAACATCCGGACAGAGAAAAATGTAAAGAAGAATTTTTGAAATTTATAGAGATGCACGATGAACTGATCAAAGACATAAAACGATCAGGAGTTTCAATGAAACAATGTTTCGGTTTTTAACATGAGAATTATATGGGGTCCGGCATCACTCCATAGACCTGGCAAGTACCATACGACATGCGAACGCCTATAGGTCCGAATCCTGAAAACCACAGCTATATCCGATCCTTTTGAGAAAGGTGATCCTGTGAGAAAATTTAAGGAATCCCACGGCTTCAGCCGTGGGAGGATGTCAAATTTATGAGGAATATTATGGATAACAAAAAATCAGACATTATAAATAAAAGAAAATATCATCAGCCTAAAGCGGTTGTAAAAGGAAAAGATGGAAAAGTCATTAGTATACTTGAGAACAACCATACAAAGGAGAAAAATAGTGAAAAAGAAATATGAATCACCAAGAGCAGTAGCCGATCTCTTTTATCCGGAAGAATCTATCAGCAGCTGTTATAATATCGCATGTGAGTATGGGATTATGGGTGGAGAAAAAGGAATTCATGCCCCAAATGCCTTCACACTTGATGGCGTAACAATTCCAGGAGATCTTGGAGCTGACGACACGCATGGAAAACTAAGTGCTGGATCAGGATGCGGTTGGGCAGAAAATCAGATTGCAGAAGTAGATTCCAATGGAAAAGTAACATCTTTAAAAGAAGTAAATGTAATGAACTATAAAATCTTAGATTGTGATGTGATTAAGCAAGATGGAGATACCGTATACTGGACTACGCAATCTGGAAAAAATCGATTATGGTCACATATGGGGAAAATCGGGTCTAAAAGCGGCAGCCATCTTAACATGTCATAAAGAAGGTGTTTTTATTGAAGTTAAAAAAGATATTATGGAATTTGTTGGTCCTGCTTATCATTGGATATGTTGGTATTTTAGCGTATCAGAATATCAGCCAATATCAAAGGTTTAAAGTAAATGGGCAATCTATGAATCCTACTTTAAAAGATGGACAGAAATTGATCATGAAGAAATTTCAGAAAAATGACAAGTTACATCGTGGAGATGTTGTGATCATTAAAGTGACATTAAAAGATAAAGAATATGATTTTATTAAAAGAGTGATCGCACTGCCAGGAGAACATTTAGAGATCAAAAACCATAAAGTTTATATTAATGGAAAATATCTGGAAGATGAAGGATCAACGATGGGCGAGGAAGATTGTGTGATTCCGGATGATTCTATTTATGTTATGGGAGATAACCGGGATCATTCTTTGGATTCAAGAAAACTTGGAACAATGAAGATTTCAAAAGTAGTTGCACGAAAAGTGATTCCAGAAAAGAAATTGTAGCTTGAAAAATATTCCAAAATCAGATATGATGAAGGTACTTAAAATCTGTACACTTATTAGGTACGAGAAGAGCATCCGTGATAAATGGGTGCTTTTCTTTTTGGGGAATAATTTATCTTTTTCCAGCAAGAAGACTCCGACCTCTAAGGAGATGAATTGCGTCTGTTGCCACTTGATATTGTATTTTAATTGTAGTATAATATATTTAATAAAATAATAAACAAATGATAAGATATAATAAATCGTTGAAGTAATTAAAATATACACATAGAAAACTAAGGGAAAAAGAGGGAGTGATATCGTGGCAAACAGAGCATATAAATTCAGAATATATCCCAATGATGAACAAAAGATCCTGCTTGCCAAGACTTTCGGCTGTGTCAGAATGGTGTATAACCATTGGCTCGATCGAAAGATCAGGCAGTATGAGGAGAACAAGACCAATGTAACATACACTGCCTGTGCAAAAGAAATGGCGGAAATGAAGAAAACGGAAGAATACGCATTTTTGCGAGAAGTCGACAGCATATCCTTACAACAATCGCTTCGGCACCTTGATACAGCATTTCAGAACTTTTTCAAACAACCGAAAACAGGATTTCCAAGATTCAAATCAAAAAAACGGAATAAAAACAGCTATTCCACGGTGTGCATCAATAGTAACATAACGATATCCAATGGATATCTGAAGCTGCCGAAGATTGGACAGGTCCGATTAAAACAGCACAGAGATGTTCCAAAGGAATACCGACTGAGATCAGTGACCATCAGTCAGACATCAAGTGGGAAATACTATGCAAGTATTCTGTTTGAGTATGAAGACCAGGTACAGGAAAAAGAGATAGAAACTTTTCTGGGGTTGGATTTTTCCATGCACGGATTATATCGTGACAGTAATGGCAACGAGCCTGCATATCCGAGGTATTACAGGAAAGCAGAGAAGAAATTAGCGAGAGAACAACGCAGACTTTCCAAAATGCAGAAAGGTTCGAACAATCGCAGGAAGCAAAGAATGAAGGTGGCAAAACTTCATGAAAAGGTTTGCAATCAGCGAAAAGACTTTCTGCATAAGCAGTCAAGGCAGATAGCCAATGCTTATGATTGTGTATGTGTGGAAGATCTGGATATGAAAGCAATGTCACAGTCACTGAAATTTGGAAAATCTGTTTCAGATAATGGATGGGGAATGTTTACAACCTTTTTGAAGTACAAACTTAAGGAACAGGGGAAAAAGCTTGTAAAAGTAGACAGATTTTTTGCGAGCAGCCAGATCTGTTCAGCTTGTGGTTACAAGAATATGAAAACGAAAGATCTTGCTCTCAGGCAGTGGGATTGTCCTCAGTGTGGAACCCATCATGACAGAGATATCAATGCAGCGATCAATATTAGAAACGAGGGAATGCGACTGGTAATGGCATAACTGTAATTCAACATACTCATATAACCGTGGGACACACGGGGTTAGCTCGCTGATGCTTAGCACACTGGTGCTATCGAACGAGAACCAAACCTGCCGAGGTTAGGGAAGCTCCAACCTCTATAGGTGGGAGAGGATGTCACATAAATTAGTAAAAATGGTTGATACTCCTAAATGATATCAAATTGGTATAAAATTGGTAACAAAATGGTAGTAAATTGGTATAGAAATGTTAGTGTAATCTTAAACTTAGTATGCTATAATATGAACAGTGAGAAAAAGGGTTCTCACTAATCTTTTTCCTGATTTGGAAAGAGGTTTTTATTAGAAAATTGAATATAGGGGCAGATTATGTCCATTTACGATAGAGATATTCAGAGAAATATCTCTATTTTTTTTGGATTAATTTTGTTCTAACATCAGTTTTCATTTTTATAGCATCCAACTCTAAAGATGATTTATCTGTGGAAGATAGGGTAGGTGATATAAAAATTTGTAACTTTATAATCTATTCATTTTTCATGAGGGAGGATAGTACAATGCGAAAGATTACAAGAAGTAAACATCCAGAAAAGCGTAGAAATACAAAATGGAATGCATCCGGGTCAACTCTTGCAATGAATCGTCAGGTTGTAGATACAGAAACAGTTGTTTATGCAATGATGTGTGCAATGATTGCAAGCTTGATTTTATCATCCATTTTACCAATGGTTTGTAATGCGGCCGGTGACTTTAGTTCACTTGCAAAGTCATTATCTACGATTGCATCAGACTTCTATACCAGTTTCGTTGCGAAAGCTATTAAATGGGGAGCTGGTCTTGCACTTGCTATTGCATTTGCATTACGTATCGGTGCACCTGGAAGTGAATTAGAACGTAGACTGCATGGATGGCCAATGAAAATCATTTTTGCTGTATTTGGAGTTGCAGTTGCCCCATCTGTGATCGAGATCATAAGTAAACAGTTATCTACTGCTGGCTTTTTCTCATTTACATTTAGCTAGAAAATATAAATAAGTTAACAAAATTCTTATCTTCCAAGGATTTTGAATACGCACGGAAGGGATCTTCTCTTCCGTGTTTTTTATTTATGAGAGAGTTAGAAAATACGATAGCTCTAAAAAAGACATTTATTTAAGAAAGGAGGAGCTGTCAGGCAGAGTTTTTTAATGCTGTCCGTATTTTGGCAGCGAAGAACAATTGGATTGGATTTTAAACGGAATATTTAAAACATTTATTGGATGGATTACAAGTGTACTTGATATTTACTTTTCAGCAATTTTGGGTGCATTAGGTGTTAATTTAAGTGTGTTTGAAAGGGTGTTTCCTTTAGTAAAAAAATTGAGCATTGGAATCATGGCAATTGCATTAGGGGCTGCATTTTATATTTTTATCTTTCAAATTTCAAAAAATCTTAATCCATCATCAATTGATGAAGCAGAATCGCCATTGAGTTTGTTAGCATCTTTTGCGACTGCTATCTTTTCAGTATTGGCATACAAACCGTTATTAAATATTTTACTGTCATTTACTACAAGTTCTTTAACAGTTTTGCAATCAAGTAAACTTACAAAAATTCTAAAAAAAGGATTAGCATCTGACATGTTTGATTCATTTTATGATGCATTAGTAAAGACAAGTAGTAGTAAAAGCATCGTCGGAAAGGCTATAGATTCTGTAAAGAATACGGTTGGAAGTGTTGTCGGTACGCATATGCCAGAACGAATAGCTGCAATTATTTTAGTTGCATATATTTATTCTAAATTATATAAAATGACAAAAATTATGCTTCGAACATATGTTGGAGTTGGTATCTTGACCTACTTAGCACCGTTACCATTAGCATGTTTAAGTTCTCGTGCAACAAAAGGTGTTACAAAAGGATTTTTACAAATTTATATAGAACATCTGCTTAGCATCATTTTAAACTGTTGGTTTTTGCGAATTGTTTTAGATGGATTTGGTGCAATTAATTTTGATAGTCTATCAAAAATGCAATCAAGTATGTCAGGAATTCAAAAGATTATATCTGATATTATGACATCGCCAGTAGAAAAGAAATTTACAACTTTCGCTGTGATTGTTGTATGGAGTATGATGATTGGAGCATTTATTGATTACGCAGTTACTATTAATATCTACATCGAACGTATGACTGGTGTTGGTGGATTGTCTATAGTTCCAAATGGTCAATCTATTAATCCATTTAAAGATAATGTAGTGACAAAAGCTGCAACTGGAGCTGCAGCTGCAGTTGGTGGCTTAACAGGATCAATTGCAGGCACACCTTTGAAATCTATGAAAAATATGGCTGGAAAAGCTTGGGAAGAAAAACTAAAAAGTGAAGTTCAGTCAGCGAAAGAAGGAAATGGATTTTTTGGATTTGGTGGATCAGGCATAAATCCTACGAATCCATCCCCTGGTCCAAATGATGGAAATCCGAATAATGGAAATCCTAACAATGGATCTGGTGGAGCTGCGATGGGTGGCTCTAAACCATTAAAACAAAATGCTATTGATGGGAAAAAATCAATGGAACCATTTTCGCCAGCTGTGGAAAATGCCAAACAGGCAGGAATGTATTCATTACTACATAAACCATTGTCTGGAAAAAATGCTAAAAAACAAATGGCAGCTGCAATGAAAGATAAAAATGGATTTATGGACCCATATGGTGAAGGTAAAGAATACCTTGACAAATTAAAGAATGGTAAGAGCAAAGAAGATCAGAATAAACTTGATAACTCCTTAGTATTTGATGCTGGAAAAGATGGTATGCAGATCATGTCAGATATAGAATCTGACGGAAAAGGAAAAATTACAGCTACAATGAATGGAGAAAATATTGAATTATTTAATGATGATGCTCAGGGATCAGCAACAGAATCAGGAAATCTTGATGCCAGTGTAGATATTGGTGGACAAACTATGAGTTACGATTCTAGCAAGTGCCCAACCTTTCATAAGATGATGGGTGGAATTACTTTTGATGAGTCAGAAATTGTATCAAGTGAAGCATCCAATAGTGGATCAATGGGTACAGTTGGCAATAGCACATCATCAGGAACATATACATCTTCTGAAACAGTATTTGGAGGTGCATCAAATGATGTATTAGGTAATGAATCAGTTGGAGGGTTTGGTAGTGGTTCAAATCATGCACATAGCAAATCATCCCTAGATGATATTAATTCTCGTATTTATAATCCAGGTAGCAGTCAAACATATGATGATTTCACTGTAGGTAATAATAATGCTTCATCTTCTGGTGGACCATTAGAATCATCAAAATCTGGACCAAAGCCTTCTTCTGATGATAAAGATGTAAATACTGATCAAAGTGACATTGAATTTTAACAAAGGAGGCTGATTATGGCGGAGAAAACGGAAAAGGTTGGAAATGCGAAAGCAGCCGTCCAAGCAGCAAAAATTATACAGGGTGCAGCAACAGCTGGTTTACCAGGTGCGGCAATTGCGACTATTTCTGATCCAAAAGCAAGTTTTGCGTTAGTTAAGAAAATTTTAATTGCTGTAACGGTAATTATTATGCTTCCTACCATAATTATCAGTTCAATTCCTTCTTCTATTATTAATCTAATTTCAATTGATCAAACACAAGATTCGTCTTCATCTCAAGTATTTGAATCAAAATATGATGAATTTCTGACAGGGTTTCAAGAAGCCCTGTCAGATGATTTAAGTGAAGATATAGAGTGTAGAGAATTTAAAGCAAATGTCTGTGTATTAATATCTTATTATTCCATTTGGAAAGATAAAAAAATCATACCTATTTCAAGCAGTAAATTGGTATCCGATTTTAAAAAGAGAATAAAAAAAGCAGATCTTTTGCAGATTAATAAAAAGAAGAAAACCGCAACATATCGTGGTGATGATGCGTTTGCTAGGTATTTAAAGTTGTCAGATGACGAAATCGAACTTGGAAAAGCTCAAGGCTCTGTGTTAGCTTCCATTATTGATTTGAAAAATAATGGAGAAATTACAATAGACTTATCATCTGTTTTAGATGAAGATGGCGGAGAATATTTAGGGGTATCAGGAGCTGGAAAAACATACAAGCTCAGTAAATCAGATTATGAGCTATTATGTAAAATCGTTGCTCAAGAGTGTTCAGAAAATTATGATGGATCATTGGCAGTTATAAGCCATATGTGTAATCTTGCCGAATACGGTAGTTATCGTGGAAAAGGGCTTATGGGTACAGCAAAAAGCGGATGGTATTCAGCATATACAAGTGGAGCATATAAGAAAAGACATCCTGCTGCATTTGTAAAACGTGCAGTTAAAGATGCAATCAACGGAAAAAGAAATCTTCCACCGTATGTTCTTGAATTCTGGACGGCCGGATACAAATCAAAAAACTGGAATTACTCAAGTGGCGAACGATATTATAAAAGAATAGGCGACAATGATTATTATTATAATATCAAGGATAAGAAACGTCTAAAAAAACAAACCAAAGCTTATGAAGCTGCCTTATCTGGTGGTGGATACAGTGGTGCTGTTATTTATTATAATCAAGGAGATTCACCTTGGGGAAAACATAGATTCAGAGGGCCATATGGAACTAATAAGATAAAACCAGCAGGATGTGGCCCAACGTCAATGGCTATATGTATTTCAACTATTACAGGGAAAAAAGTAACACCAATCCAAACTTGCGATTGGGCAGCAAAGCAAGGACATTATCATCAAGGTGCCGGATGGGATCATTCAACACCCGCAGCCATTGCAAAACATTGGAACTTAAAATGTCAAGGTTTAGGATATAATAAAAGCAATTTAAAGAAAGCTTTGAAACAAGGAAAGATGATTGTAGCTATTATGGCTCCTGGTCACTTCACCAAAGGTGGACATTACATTGTTTTATATGGTCTATCCAAAGACGGAAAGAAATTACAAGTTGCAGATTGTGGAGGACGAGCTAGAAATGGATGGTGGAATGTAGATACAGTATTTAATGAAGCCAGAAGCAATGCTGGTGCAAATGGTCCATTTTGGGCAATAAGTAAATAATAAATTACTCATTAAGAGAAGATACGACATTGTATCTTCTCTTTTTTAATGGAGGTTTTTATGAAACGAAATAAAAAGGTATTTAGTTTAGTTCTGTTATTAATGCTGTTAGTGGTAAGCGTTAGCGGGTGTAAAACCAAAAAACATAAGAAACCATCGACAGTAACAACAACGGAAAATAAGACAGGATTTGTACCAGATGAGAATAGTGATGATCCTGTTGATAATGAGATGCGTGACGATGAAGGAAATGTTTATGAACTTGATATTCAGAAATAAAACGGGAGGAAAAAATGACAGAAGATAATAGAGATCAGTATGGTAGAAAAGATGAAAAGCTAAAAATTTATCGAATTCCACTGAATTTTAAAATTGATGCGTCTGTTTTAGGATTTACAATTGAGTGGAAACGCCTTTTTGAATCATTGGCAGTCGGAGCAATCTGTTTTCTAACAGCATTAATGATAGGCGGCATGTTTTCGCTTGATGCGAAAGTTATGCTTGGTATAGAGGCATTAGGTTTTATCGGTGGAACAGCAGCTTCTATGGTTGGTATCAATGGAGTATCCTTATTAGATTACCTATTAAGAATCTTCCATTTCATGAAAGAACGGAAGGTATATGGTCCTCCTGATGAAGCATATCGGGAACGATATGAATTGGAATTAGATAAAGAAAGAGTTAAAAATCAAAAAAATATTAATACAAAATTCGATGATGCAAATAGTAAAAGCAGCAAGAAAAAAAGAGGTGGTAAAAAAGAAAAAGTTGATAAAAAGGCTTTAAAAATGGAAAAGAAGAGAAAAGCCTATGAGAAAAAGATTAAAGAACAGATGATTCGTCAGGGTGAAGACCCAGTAAAAGTTGCTTCATTATATATAGAGCTTCCTAAAAATGATAAAAACAAAGAAAAACAACAACCGGATAGTTCTGAAAAGAAAGATTATCCGATTTATCGATTAGGAAGAAATATTAAAAAATCAATACAGACTCAGATGTCAAGATATCTCGGAAGTAGCAAAAATATTAGAGATCAAAAAATTATTGACGGATATGAAATTCCGACACCATTCACGACGGCAGTAGATATGATTCCAATCAAAAGTATCTCAAATGGAGTTATCATTACCAAAAATAATGACTTTGTAAAGATAATAGAAATCAATCCTGTGCGTTACGATTTAAAAACAAATCGTGAGAAAAACAAGATCATTGAAAATTTTGCCAAATATCTTAAAGTTGCACCTAAATCAATGCAGATTAAGTCGATTAGTGTGAATGCTGATCTTTCTGGAATTATTAAAGATTCAGAAGAAATTATCAGTATGGAAGATAATGAAAAATGTCGTGTTTTACAACAGGATGAAATTGAATATTTAAAACAGGTAAAATCACATTCTGTAACAAGACGCTATTACATCATCTATAAAGTCGAAAATGTAGCTAATACAGTAGATGAATCCATAAAAGCAATTAATGTCTTAAATGGTTACTATATGACAGCTCAGCACTATTTGTCCAATTGTGGGCTTAGTATTAATGAATATTCAAAAAACCATTCAGAGAACATGCTGTATAACTTGTATACTATGTTGCACAAAAATAGTCCTGTATCTTGTTATGATTATAAGATGCAGACCAGTGCCAGGTATCTGCAGGGAATTTCTGAACCAAAGGTATTAAGAAATGTTCCAATTGCAGATTTCTTTTCACCTGTGACTGTAAATGTTTCAAAACATAAATATGTAAAATTAGATGATACATATAAGGCATATTTTTATTTGTCTGGAGAAGAAGGATATCGAGAATCTGTATATGGAGACTGGATCACGAATCTGACCAATTATGATGATACGATAGATGTTGATATCTTCGTTCGTAGAGAAAATAAAGGTATTGTAAAACAACAGTTAGGTTTTGCATTGCGTAATAATAAGAGTTCTATTGAACATTTAAAAGATACTGATGTCAGCTATGATAAACGTGTTGGTCGATTAATGTCTACATATTATATTAAACAGCAGTTAGATGGCGAAGATTTTTATTATATGAGTATTCTAGTTACTTTATCCGCTAAAAGTGAAGAAGCATTAATGTTGAAGATCAAAGCATTTAAAGATGAAATGAAGTCAAAGGAAATGCAAGTATATGGATGTGAATTTATCGAAGATACTGCATTTTTAAATACGCTTCCATTAAATACACTTGATCCTAAATGGATTGAGCCAAACGCAAAAAGAAATGTTTTAACTATGGGATTATCAGCATGTTTTCCGTTCTTTTCTAATGAAATATCTGATGCAAAAGGAATTTATATTGGACTAAATAAGGAAGATGGCAGCACAATTCTTTTAGATCTGTTTAACAGATCATTATATAACAATGCAAATGTATGTGTATTGGGTGGATCTGGTTCCGGTAAAACATATCTGATTCAGTTGATAGCCATGAGATATCGAAAGAAACGAATGCCAACTTATGTTATTGCTCCATTAAAAGGGTTTGAATGGAAAAGAGCATGTCTTGAATTAGGTGGTACATTCATAGAGCTGTCAGAAACAAGTTCTAGCCACATTAATATCATGGATGTAAGAGTTAGAGATACGAGTGCAGATGCAATGATCGATAGTGTAACCGAAAATAAATCAGCTATGTTAGCAAAGATTTCTGTATTAAAAACATTCTTTTCCCTGCTTACAAGCAATCTATCTCCAGCAGAACAGGATGATCTTGAGGGGGAATTAGATATTGCATTAACTAAGGTGTATAGAAAATATGGAATCACAGAAGATAATGACTCTTTGTTCGATGAAAATGGAAATTATAAAGAAATGCCAATCCTTGGTGATGTATATGAAGAATGTCAGAAGGATGATTATGAATGTATGAGTCCATTGTTAAAACAGCTGAAAAAGTTTGTCTATGGTACTTATAAAGGATTTAATAATCGTACCAATGTTAATCTGGACAATCTGTATATCGTGTTTGATGTTTCCACGATCGGAGCTAAAAATTTACTGCCAATAGTTATGTTCATTGCAACGGATTTTGTGTGGAGTAAAGTTAAGGAGGATCGTACACAGGATAAAATCGTACTGCTTGACGAAGTTTGGAAGTTAATTAATACAAATGATACAGTAGCAGAATATGTTTTGGAACTCTATAAAACTATTCGTGGTTATGGTGGCGGTGTTGTTTGTGCTACACAGGATTTAACTGACTTTACAGCATTGAAAAATGGTATGTATGGAAATCGTATCTTATCCAACTCCAGTGCTAAGATTATTATGAAAATTCAGTCTGAAAATCTAAATGAGATTCGAAGAGTATTCTCTTTAACAGAAGATGAATTTGACAGTATTCTAGCTATGAAAAAAGGACAAGGTATCTTAATATCCAATCAGGATAATGTCATGATTAATGTTATGGCGAGTGAAAAAGAAGATCGCCTAATCACTACAGATGCAAGCAAACTAAGAGGGTATTATGGAGATTCCAAGCAAATAGAAAGAGAACAACAACGTAGAATTGCAGGATAAAAGAAAGGAATGTGATATTTATGATGAAACAGAGAGATTTTAAAATATCTCCTAGCCGTGGATTAAAAATACAGGAGACGATCAGCAATGAGCTGATTGGACGTTACAGACAGTTGTTAATGTCTCAATTATACAGCTGGTTTGATGAAGGGGATGGAAATGTTGTATATAGGGCGGTAACGAAGCTGCTAAAAAAAGGAGTATTTACAATTGTCCCAGATCCTAAAGATCAAGGAAGAGAACTGATCAAGGCAGCGTTTTATAGTCAGGTATTAGATAAAGAAATGCTTGCAGCATTTTGGGCGTTAATTTTTCTACGGAATATAAAGGCAAATGATGATGTTGCCTTAGTAACACATTATCCGGACAAAGGTGATACCTGTGCAAAAATCAGTGCCTTCTTTGAAGATTCTGATGTGGAAACACAGATTCTATATTGTAAACAGGGATTTGAGAATCGAGATTATGCGGCAATTCAGTTTAATGAACCGGATGAAGAAGAGTATCTTCCAGATCGGTTTGTGATTATCGAAAATGAAGAACAGATTCCTCATATTCGCTTTTCGAATATTGTTGCGTATTTGATGGTAGAAGAAGATGGAACTGTTTCTGTAATTGATGCAGAAAATGAAGAATAATACAAAACATTATAAATATCACAAATTACTAATATTGTGCATGATGTGAAAATGCAAAAATATATGTAAAGTGTGTGATTTGTGTAAAATACACACATAAAACATTATAAATGTAGAAAATGTAGGTTTTATATCTTACAGATATTACATATCATGCACATTCTAGTATTTATTGCGATATTTGTGTGCTATTTATAGATAAAGAAATATATAAAAGGAGTAAGGCTATGAAAGTAAATGTTAAAGAAGTTGATATTTTTAAAAAAATGGGGAATGATGATGGGGATAGAGAGGGAAGATTACAACAAATGACACATCAGGCAAATCTAATTCTTCAAAAAGCGAATGATGAAAAGAGGGATTATTTGGTTCGAGCTTTAACAAAAAGTGTTGAAACAAATACTAAAATAAGAGGATTACTACAGACTTCCCTTAGTGAAACTGATCTTTCTTATTCTATTCAGATGGAAGATGCTTATACAATGGCTGTTCAAATGGTAAATGATCTAAGAAGAGTTATTCAAATTGGGGACGGTATTATCGTCAAAAATGGCGAAGCTAAGCGTTATGGACGTATAATTGAACCACTTGATGTTCCAGTTGAAATTCATTATATAAATGGTCTTTTCAAGATCCAGATTCCAACCCTTCCATCCAGAGGAATTAAGAAAGATTCTGACTTAAAAGCAATCGAGGATGCTGTACATAATGCTATTGAAAGGTTCTTTGAATATAATGTTGAAATAGCGGCCCAAGCACGTAAATTTGCTGGTAAAAAGTATGTAGTTCATGAGCAATATGTACTGCCAGTAAGTGAAACAATTGATATTGACAGGATCGATTTTTCTAATATTATTGATATGTTATCTATAGAATTTTGCTATGGATATGATGATTCAGATTATCTACGAAAGCATGTTCAGACAGTAAAAAATTGGGGAACCAGAAGTTATGCGAACCTGTATATTGTCCTAGAAGATGAATATAAAGAAAAGCTTGAATGGATTGAAAGGGATCTGTAAAAGGGGGTACTTTTTGTAATTAAAGTGCATGATCATAATAAGAAAAAGAGGGTACTTTTCTGCTGTAAAAGGGGGTACTTTTCTGTCCTTAAACGGGGTACTTTTTACGTTAAAGGGGGTACTTTTCTGTCCTTAAACAGGGTACTTTTTGTACAAAAACCGAAAAGCAGAAAAGTACCCCCTTTTAGTGCAAAAAAAATAATTAAAAATCCAGTAAAAATGCGGGTTTCAAGACTTTTAATATGCCGCCAAAGAATCGAAATACAGCCCTTACAGGTTCATAGCCTTTACATCATTAATCAACATAAGGAAAAGAGGGCGAAAGGCATGGGTTGAGAATAAAACGAAAACGGCAGCAAGAAAAATGGAAAATGGGGATGATAAGCAGGAAGGAAGGCGTGATAAATGACTGATACAGAAAAGAGAACAAGGAGAAAAAGAACGATGTCAATGATCGGGACAAAGGGGTATTTTCTCAAGATCATTGCAATGTCAGGGGCGATTGATCTGGAAGGGATCAGGATATTTTACCAGACTCATAATGGAAGAAGAGTTAAGGATAAGAACATGAAAATATTAAGGGAGAATGGATATATACAGAAGGCTGTCTTTAGAAGAAAAAGCTATTATCATCTCACTCAAAAAGGAAAAGATATTGTACTGGCAGGAGAGGTCAAGAATACCTTGGACTGCTCGGAATATCTGACAGGAAATGTTGTCACAAACATAATGCCGTTATCATACAAAGACAATAAAGATAAAGTGCAGCGATGTATTTACCAGGGGCGGATATTAGCTGAGATGTATCAAGGAAGGATACCGATATTCTGGACGGATAAAGAAGATATCTTTAAAAATGAGAAGAAAGTAAGATATGTTTTGGAGCAGAGGATGGAAGAGGCCGGCAGTAAGAAAGATACTTTGATGAATATGGCAGAATATGTATCCGCAGCGAAGCGAAGCGAGTTGGGATTGTATGATGATGCATGGGAGAGGCATGAATATGACAAGAGATATGGCCTCTATCTATACGGAAGAGAGGAAAAGAGTCTGGCAACATATTATCCTGTCATGGAGATAAAGAATCACAAGAACCCTGCATTAAAGCAGAGCCGGGCATTAGGATGTCTAGTAGTAAAGAAAAATGCACCGTATGCAATATATTATATGGATGATAATCTGATCCGTTGGAAACCAAAGGCAGAAGCAGATATGAGGAAATGGGTAGGAAATGCTTGCGAAAAGATATTTAAGGGAAGGTATCAGGGAGACAGTGAATTTGTCAGAGGATTATTCATCGTAAAAAACTACGAAGTTGTCTATCGAATGATCATGGAAGAAGAACAGAGCCGGATCAGAAGAAATATTACATTAGATAATCGAGTATACACGCAGAATCACTATACAACGCTGGAAGATATGGAATTTTATTATAATCCTGAATTAAGTGTAAAGATCATAGATGAAATAGTGAAAAGATATGGAATAGAAAACCGTAATGGACGTTTTATATATAATGGGATGAGAGCATGGTTTGGCTTTCGTGTTTCATCTTTGGATATAGAGCAGATGAAATCCGGATATGTTTTTTGTATGCGAAGCCAAGCGAAGCTGTATGAGGGATTGGGAATGTATCCAATAGAGATTAATGATATTGTGGCAGCAGTAAGAAATGCTTAATATTGTTGCAATAGGGGAATTATTTAAAACCTATTTAAGAAACTATAAAATCAAAAGTAGAGAAGAAGGAAGGAAAACAAAATGACGAAGATCGTTGATATTGAAGATATCAGAAAAAAGAGGGAGAAGAAAGAAATAGGAATTCCTATTGAGAATATCAATAAAAAGGAATTGAAAAAACGAGGTCATGAGATTGGAGACATTCTTGGATGTGATGAGAAAGGGGAAGAGATCTGTGTCCGAAAAGGAAAAGGGAACCTCTATGTAGACGGGGACATGGAAAAAGAACAATTGTTTGATTTTATGAGAAGTCAGATCTATCAGAACATACAAAGAGGAGATTCCATGGTGATCGTAGATCTCGGAAGCAGGATATATAAAAGAGAATTATGGATTTATCTAACAATTCATGGGTATCGGGTAGACAGTTACAATATGGACTGTATGACTGAATCTGACTGTTTTAACTGCTTGGATGGATTAGGAGCAGAGAATGAGGAACAGATCGTAATGATTGCAAATGACATCATTGATGACCAGAAATATAAGTTCATGACATATCCAGTAGAAACCGCCTGTAAAGCATTGTTGTCTGCGGTCCTGCTTGCATCATTAACAGAAATGGAAGAATCGGACAGAAATATGTTGGAGATCGCAACGATCTTTCGACTAGGTGTTTCAGGAACAATGTTGGATAAGATTCTGCACGTGATGTTTGAAGAATTAGATGAAACGAGTTCAGCGAAGCAGTTATTTGCAATGTATAGCGAAGCAGAGGAAGGAATCAGGATGGAAGCCATTCAAAAGATTGGTAATGCATTGGCGGTATATGAAAAACGAGCGAATGGTAGCCTGTGTGATATTTCAGTATGTATCAAAGATACAGAAATTCCTTTGTGCGAGATAGAAAAGTGCGAAAATCCGGTGACTGGGGAGTGTTCAAAGAGAAAAGATGGGTTATGCTACTATCCGGCTACAAGGAACCAGTGTAAGGAATTTATTATCGGATATGATCGTGACAAGGAAGAAGCAATGTTTGTAACAGGGTATCTTTACAATCCAGGGGATCATCCATATAAAATTCCGGAAAATGTAGAAGAACTTCTAACGATGTGGAGCGAAAGTAATTCAACGACAGCTGCCATAGACGAAGAAGAGGAAGAATTAATAAATAAGTGGGGCAAATTAATCTGTATTGATGTAGATGATCTGATTGAAATCAATGATCTGATCAAAAAAGATGGCTATGACGCAGAAGGATTTCAATTAGAAGAAGTGCCACACCCAAATGTATATTGCTTTGTTAATCATGAAAAGAAGCAGTGTTTCGATGTTGTGAGGTTTGCGGATGGTCCGTGGAATTTTTCTTATCTTGGATATGAAGGTATAGGGGATACTTCCGTATTGGTAAACAAGCCGGCGGATTCCATCAAGGAGGCAATTGAGAAGTATAAGGATGTTGCAGGACAATTTGTATAGTTTATATTAAAGTCAGAGAAAGACAGAGAACATTTTTAAAGTCTCTGTCTATTTTATTGGTCATGGACCAGAAATAAGGATTGTACATGATATTAAGTGGATATTATGGAGAGCTAATGAAAAATCATATCGTGTTTATTACAGATGGTAACATTAAATAGCATATAATAGAAATAAAAACAAGGAACAATTTATCCACCGATGAGTTGTTCCTTGTTTTTTTACAAGATAAATGTCTAAGAATTACAGTTATCATCTAAAACAGCGATTACTTAATCTTAAGCAGATTAAAGACTTAATATTATAATATAATCTAAATAAAAAAACTTGGTTTATAAAACATAATTTTTTATTGCAAAAGGAGATAAACTTAATCATTATTTCTAGCAGTGATCATTTTTGATCGCTGCTTTTTTCTTTGTCCAAATTTAAAGAACAAGTCCGTGTCAGAGGCGGAAGTTCCGGTCGGAACAGCAACTAATCAATCGAAGATTCCATAGAAGGAGGTCTAAAAGAATCTTCACAGGAACAGAAAGGAAGGACAAAGAACATGAAATTTAATGATCAAAAAGAAGTGGAGATCAAAAGTACAAAGAAAAAGGAGGAAAAATCAGAAGAAAAGAAAAAGTTGGCAGCAGGAGATGTTAAAGATGCTCTTGTTGGCGGTGTGAAAGGATTTTATACCGTAAAAGACAAAAAATTACGGAGAAAAAGAATCCTGCTCACAATAGGAGAATTGTTTCTGGTCTATATATCAGGAATGATCAGTGTGAGTTATCAACCGGCGAAGCTGTTTGGAGAAAAAGATTACAGTTTTTTTAATTGTATTGGATCATTTTTCTCATTTGTGGGAATCGCAATCTTCATCTTGTCTAATGTAGTGGCATATTTTGCGTTCCACTGGTTTCTTGAAAAATCAGGGCGTGGAGAAGATTATCGGATCAGTAAGAACGGAACTTACGGAACAGCAAAGTTATTAAATGACACAGAAGATGAAGCAGAAGCTTTAAAGAGGATTCCTATCGATCAGCTGGATGATCCGGAGATCGATGGAAACATTCTTGGATACATGGAAGATACGAAAGAAGTCATTGTGAAGGATGTTCATGGAAATGCTAACCGAAACATCGCGGTATGCGGAGGCCCTGGTACCGGTAAATCACGTACTCTGGTACGTAACATCATCTTCCAGTGTGTAAGACGTGGAGAGTCTATCTTTATCACGGACCCTAAAGGTGAAATGGCCGAAAGTATGGCAAAGTATCTGAAAAAGAATGATTATATCGTAAAATACTATAATCTAAAGAACTTTGAAGCTTCTGATTCCTTCAACTGTTTGCAGGGACTGAATAACGAAGAGGGACATGCTTTTATTAATGTACTTGCTGATATTATCATGAAGAATACAGCAAGTATGTCCGGATCTGGTGGAAACGCAAATGCGGCACTGAATCTTTTGATTGCATTGATGCTGTTCGTTGTAACAGAATTACCGGAAGAAAACCAGAACATGGTAGAACTCTATAATCTGATCACGTTAACAAATCCAAAAGTATTGGATGCGATCTTTGATGGATTGGATGCAACACATCCAGCAAAGAAACCATATTTGATCTATGCTCAGTCTTCTGAAAACTTCCGTTCCAATATTACAGCAGACGTTGCAACAAGACTGTTAGTATATGCTCAGGAAGGTGTTCAAAGTATTTCAATTCACGATGAGATCGATCTGACATTACCAGGAACAAAAAAATGTGCTTACTTTATCATTACACCGGATCAGAACTCTGCGTATGATTTCATGGCTTCATTATTTCAAGCGGTCGCTTATAATAAGCTCGTCAAATATGCAGATGATAAAGCAGAAGGTGGAATCTTACCAGTCAAAGTGCAGATGTTGTTAGATGAATTCCCAAATAGTGTGACGTGTTCCGCATCACAAAACGGTAGCAATAACCGACAAAAATGCGGCGTAATTGTATTTATTCAATATAAATCAGATTGCGAACTATATAACCAATTGTTTCAAATGATGGGGTAACGCCCGGAAGGGAACACGCTAAACCTTCGAATAGCGTCAAGTGATGTAGACATTTGAGGTTATAAGCTCGGAGAAGTCATATGAAGTATACCCTAACGTACAGACGAGGAAACATTTCCAGAGGTGGAGATTGTGTACGACAGTGTGGGCGGGGTTTTCCTATGGTTAGAATGACTTATGATAGTCTGACAAAGTTTCGAATGTACGGCTCTATAGGAATGACCTGTAGAAATGCAGGAGCATCAGATCAAATGATGTGTGTGCGAGGAAGAGTAAAATTTGTTTGTGCTGAAATTCCTTGTATGTTTACAGGACATACGTTTCATAAGAAATGCACACAGGGTTAAAGAAACGACCTAAAGGAAAACAATGCTAGGTTATATGGAACACGGAAAGCTGCGGACAAGAGAACTGGCTACACAGTGAAAAAGTATCTTGGTTATGACGAAAGGCAGCAAATGAAACTGCTGCTATAAGTATATTTATCGTAGTGAGAGCAGAGGCACAGTACCGATGAAACAGTGATAACAAGCTGCGGAGGGATAGCCTCAAGCCGGTATAAATAATATCGGTGGAACGCCGTATGACGGGAAACTGTCATGTACGGTGCGGGCCAGGGGAAAAATCCGAGATATTATCAGAGATTTACCTATTGGCATTTGGAGAAATCCCAGATTTTGGAAAGAAAATTTCAACAGTCCGAAGTCGTGGTATTGCAACAACCATTATCTTTCAGGCAATCACGCAGATGCAGAACCGATATCCGAATGGATTATGGGAAGAGATTCTTGCAGCCTGTGATACAAGCCTGTTCTTAGGATGTAATGACGAAACCAGTGCGAAATATTATTCTGAAAAGAGTGGTATTTCGACTATTGAAGTTGGTACAGAACAGAGATCCTTAAAAACGCTTCGAATCACGGATTACACACCAGAAGTACGTCAATCAGAAGGAGAAGGAAAGCGTTACGTAAATAATCCAGATGAATTACAGCGATTCAAATATAAAGATGAATTGATCTTCTGCAAAGGATTTAATGTATTCCGTTGTAATAAGTTTGATTATGAGCTTCATCCAGAAGCAAAGAAGTTAGAATATGAGAAAGCAATTGAGCATGTGCCGGAATGGAGAAAGAGAGAAGAACCATACCAGCTGTATGTTCTAAGATATATTCCTGGTACAGAAGCATTTGACCGAAAAGCATTTGCTGCAGCTACTGGAGATAACAAAGAACATACGATGAGCAGTTCTACATCAAAAGGAGCAAAAAAGAATACGATTAATAAACTGCATAAAAATAAGAAGAGCAAGAGAGGTTCCTCTTGGGCAAATGGCATTAGTGGCCAGCAGCAGATGAATTACAATTTAGACAAATCAGATGAAACAGAAGAAGTTACACCAACAATCTCAGATTCTGAAAATGATGCTATAAATACAAATGTTGATTTTAACGAGGCTGAAAATGGTGCAGAAAATGTAAATGATCAGACTCCAGATTTCGGGGATACTTCTGTAGAAGAAATGATGAATCAATATGGTTTATAGAATGTATTTCATGTATGTCAACTACCCACCACCTAAAGGTAGTGGACTTGTAACTGCCCAGTCGTAGTGACGGCGTAAGCCTCCGACCTTTAACCCCGATAAGTATTGCTACTTAAAGTGGCGTTACATCATAGGGTGGTTGACAACACCCTTTACAGCAAAGTTTACTCGGCTGTAACTGTATCAGGTACTTGGCTATCTTCAAGATGGTTGATTCCCATACGATACAGATTCATAGCTCCTATGCGGTCATCATTCGATTTATAGCCACAGTTTTTACAGCAAAACAGATGTATCTTCTTATTGCGGTTAGCCTTTTCAATGTGTCCACAGACAGGGCAACACTGGCTTGTATAAGCTGGATTAACCTTAATTACAGTAGACTGATTCTGTTTTGCCTTGTAAATAAGTTTCTGTTCAAGGTCATAGAAAGACCAAGACACAGATACATAACGGTCTTTCGTTCTAACACGCTCGGTAGCATTACGAATACCTGACAGATCTTCAAGAACAAACAATGTATGTTTTGGGTTGTTCTTCACGAGTGCCTTTGATACTTGATGATTTACATCCTGCATCCAACGGTTTTCTCGTGAACCAATAGCTTTCATTCTTCGTCTTGCAGATGGAGTCTGACGCATTTGAAGTTCTTTCCGAAGTTTTGAATAGTTGGCACGTTTCTGTTTAATAGCTTTGCCACTGACAAAACCCGACTTGTGTTTACTATCATAGGTGGTAACGACAAAGTTAATACCTCTGTCAATGCCTACAACATTACAGATGTCAGAAATATCACTTTCCTCGACATCATAGGTTACAGATATATGTAAAAAATACTTGTCATGTTTATTTACAAGCTTGGCAGTACCAAACTTATAAATTGTATGGTCAAAATATTTAGACATACCTTCAGCAAAATATGGCAGTTTTACACGACCACTCAAGGTGTTTACCGAAAAGCAGTTCTGTGTCAGAGAGTAATCTCTATTCCAAACAAGGTCATACTGAGGTTTCTTAAAAGATGGCTTAATCCACTTGGATTCGTTCTCAAGAACAGTTTTGTATTTGGCAATAACAGTCTTAAATACAGATTGAGCCATTTGCGATTTAAGTCCAAATCTTTCACGAAGCGTAGAATATAAAGCCTTGTTCAGAGAAAATTGCTTTAGGTCATGTGTACGGAATACATAATCTGAAACATAATTGCAAGCATCACTATATACAGACATGGTTTTATTAAGTAAAACTTTATCATCAGCCGTAGCGGATATTTGTATTTTGGCAGTAATGGTTATCTGTTCCATAAATGTACTCCTTTCATTAATATTTCACTAATAATAGTATATGATATTTATTAGTGAAAGTCAACGTATGGAAGTAAACTATGGATAATAGATATAATCGTCATAACAGACGAAAATACAGTCTCAAGGTACATATAGTATTAGTTACAAAATATCGCAAGCAATTACTTAAAGGTACTATTGCCGATGATGTAAAACAAAAGATTTTCGATATATGCAATTCTAATGGTTGGAATATTATTGCTATGGAAACTGACAAAGACCATGTATATTTTTTAGTAAGCTATGATGCAACGGACAGAGTATGTGACATTGTAAAAGCCGTTAAACAACAGATCATATATTATTTATGGCAAAAGTATTCAGATTTTCTGTCTGAACAGTACTGAAAGAAGAAAATCTTTTGGTCTGACGGCTATTTTGCTTGCAGCATAGGCGAAGTATCGTCAGCAACTATACAAAAGTACATCCAAAACCAAGGTTAATAGTTGTAAATTCATAAGACTCCTTCCACCTCCAAAGGGAAGTGGAAGGAGCCATGACATACGAAAGGATTTTAATTATGAACATAATCGGGGCTGAGAAATCAGCCCTATTTTAAAATATACACAGTCCTCTTAAAAATGTGGGGGTATTACATAAATATGGAACAAAATTTTTAAAAAATAAGAAAAAAGTTGCAAAAAATGTGTAACGTGTTTATAATTATATATATCAAAAAAATATGTGCGTCAAAAACACATAGAAAAATGGAAGATAGGAGTTGTTAATTATGCCACCTGAAAAAGAGCAAGCAGTTCTCGTGCAACAAACGACTCAGAAAAAAGAATCAAACAAAAAGAAATCAAAGGATAAGAAAGATAAGTTGTTTCATGATACAAAGAAATTCTTACAAAGTTATCGAAGATTGGAATTATCCTTGAAATATTCTAAGGCGATGCAAACGAAACGTTTGGCCGCGAATGATATGAGTTTTGAATGGGAACTGCGTGATAGCGAAATAGAATTTAATGATATGGTTTTGCAAGAAGCCATTTCAGCACTGCATTGTCTAAAACAGATGCCGGAGATGGGACGTGTATGGTATCATTTGCTACAAATGAAATATTTTGACGTTAGACCCTACAAAATGTCAGACGATGCGATCATCACAGCATTGCAAGAAGCTGGGTTATTTTCTGATATTTCTAAAACGACATTTTACAGATATCAAAAGAGTGCAATTCGTATGTATGGAGAAATTCTTTGGGGATCTCTCGATAAGAATTCTTCGGTATATAAGAAATTTGTAAAAATGATACATTCTCATGATCTTGAGAAACAGATATAGGTAAATATGTAAACTATATGATTCCAGTGGAACTATTTAATCATGATATAATTAACACTGGATTTTAGGACGATGTAAAGTGATATGATTACCAGTGGTAAAAAGTTGTTGACCATTCAAAAACCGACGTTTTAGAACAAAGTAAAAACATATGATTCCAATGGGTCAAATTACATAGTGCGTAAAAATAAGAGAATAATCGAAATAACCTACAAAGGTAGGATCTGCAGTGTGGCAGAAAAGAACAATGAAAAAAGAAAGAGTGTGAGATACATGCTTTTTAAACGATATAAATATTTAGAATTAGAAAAAACAGATATCGGAAATGATGAGCATAATTATTATGAAACGGTCTGGTATATCCGTGCTTATAATAATAAACGTGCTTATGATAATCGAAATAACACAGAAACATCAAAGAGTCTTGACAGTAATGGTAAGAAAAAAGAAAAAAAGAAATCGCGGATTATTGTAAAGATAATTCGAGATTCTTATGGTAATGTGACAAGAGTATTTGTAGAACCTAAAGCAAAAAAGAAAAAAGAAGTTGTCGAGATGGCAGCAGCGGCATATCAGTCATTGCTTGCAATGGAATGATGGTCAGCAGAAAAGTAATGATATTTACTGTAGGATTTTAAAATTGTGTAACGAGAATGTCTTTAAATATCAAATACAAGAGATGATTCCAGTGGGTCAAATTACACAGCGAGTAAAAATAAGAAATAATCGAAACAACCTACAAAGGTAGGATCTGCCGAGTGGCAGTAGTGGAAATAATAGTTAGAGAGGAGTTGTAAAATGAGGAAAAATGTGAAGCGTACAATTGCTGTTTTAAGTGCTGTATGTATGCTTCCGTGTCCGCAGGTAGCAAATGTTGCCGTCATGGCACAAAATGTATCTGTTGGAAGTTCTATCGGAGCAAAGACATTGAAACAGTCTTTGCAAACATCAACGAATTTTGAAACTGCATCAGGGAAACGACAGGAAGTAAAAGAAAATAATATAGAAGATTCATATGATATAACATATGGTGATTCTATTACTTTTTTTGTTTCTAAGACAAAAATACCTGATCAAGATCAAACAGATAATTCTGGTAATGAAGATGATCAGAAACAGGATGATGGGCAGAAAGATTCAGAAACAGATGTGATACCTGATTATGAGGTTCCAGATACTATTAATGGTTTTTCCTTTAATAAGGAAGAAACAGATGATGGATATCAACTTACATTTACTGCAAATGAAGCAATGAGAAGTGCTGCAATCAAGATCAAAGGGCAGGATGTCGTTTTGAAAACTAAAAAGAGAAAACTGACTGCAAAAGCATCCGTCAAGAATAAAGTCTATGATGGAACGACCAATGCAGAATACGAGTCCTCTCCAAGTATTCAAAACGTGTTGGATAGTGATGAAAATCAGTTTTATTTCCGTTATAAAAATCCAACCTTTGAAAAGAAAAATGTTGGAGAACAACAGGTTTCTCCAATTTCTATCAATTTATCAAGTGACAACTATGAAATTGATGATATCAGCGGACTGAAAGCAACGATTGAACAGAAAGAGATTACGACCAGTACGATCAAGATCAAGAGTAAAGTTTATGATGGTACAACAACTGCAGAGTATGCAAACAAAGTAACATTGCTCGGAGTAATATCCGGAGATGATGTACAATTAAATGTTCCAACACCATCATATGATACAAAAAATGTTGGAACTGACAAGAAGATCGTATTTGATGGTGATTTTTCAATTGAGGGTACAGACAGTGCCAATTACCGATTGAAAGAAATTTCAGAAGTAACAGGAACGATTGAGAAAGCGAAGCTTGTATATCGGGCGAAAGATCAAACCAGAAAATATGGCGAAGCAAATCCAAAACTTACTTATGAAGTAAAAGGTTTTGTTGCAGGTGATCAGCAAAGTGATTTTAACGATCCGACATTGACATTGGATGTTCCAAAACTTACGAGTTTAGGAAAACATGAGGGAGTTATTAAAATCTCAGGTGTGAACCTGCCAGAATATTATGATGTAACTTATGAAAGCGGAGATTTATACGTTGAAGCAAATGATATTCATGAAAATGAACATTATAAATTAACAAAGCCGGATGGAAAGAATGGTTGGTTTACGAAAAAGAATTTTGTGATTGAGCCAATTCAGGGAGAAACCAGTGGTTATGATCTGGTTTCAACATCCAAAGATGGACCATGGAAAAAAACACTTGCTTATACGGAAGACACAAAGAAAACAGATGTTTCCTTCTATTTAAAAGATAGCAGCACTGGTGCGATATCAAAAGTCGGAAAAGAATCCTATAAGATCGACAAGACAGCACCAGAAGTTGAAAACATTGCGATCGACTTTGTGAAGGGATACCAGAGTACGAAGAAATCCGGACCATTTCGATATTTCTTTGATACGATTGCAAGGATCGGGATCGCATCACATGATGATACCAGTGGAGTTGCAAGGGTTAATTATCATACGGTTGATGAAGGAACACGATCTGTAGAAAAAACACAAGATGGTTCTAAAGCAAGATTTGAGATCACTCCGAACTTCAAAGGTAACATCTACGCACAGGCGGTCGATGAAGCAGGAAATATTTCGGAAGAATATAAATCAGCCGGGACGATCTTGGAAAACAATGGAAAACACAGTACAACAAGTTCGATCCATATCTTACAGGAGACGCAGGAAAAGAAATATTATAATCATGATATTTATCTGGGACTGCAGGCAGAAGATAGCTATTCCGGGATCGGAAGTATTTTATATGAAGCCGGAGCGGTCAATTCCAAAGAAACGTCTTACGATGATATGAAGTATGAGTATAAGAAAGACCATGTAAGGATCGATGCATCTGCAAACAACAAAAATGGTGTAGGAGCAAAATTTACAATGGTAGATAATACCGGACATAAGAGTACCGTCCGAAAGAAATTCAACATTGATGTTTCAAAGCCAGAGATCGCGATCTCTTATGATAACAATCAATCCGAAGGAAAATACTTCAAAAAGAATCGAACCGCAACGATCACGATCAAAGAAAGAAACTTTGACAGTAACAAAACCTATGTTTATCTGACAAAGAATGGTGTAAAGACCAGGTTAAAATCTAATTTTGTCAGTGATGGAGTATTACACAGCAGAGAAGATGGCAGTCAGTATTATATTTATCAAATGAATGTAGTATTTGATCAGGACGGTGAATATTCCTTAACAGCAGCAAGTACCGATCTTGCCGGAAACAAGAACCTTCCAGTAACTTATGTTGGTACTCATACAGACAGCTTTGTGATCGATAAAACAAAGCCTGTAGCGAAAATCTCCTTTGATAATAATTCTGTGAAGAATGAAAAATATTACAAAGCGGATCGAGTTGCAACCATTCGGGTAACAGAGAAAAATTTTAAAGAACTGAATGTCTCAACAAATGGAAAGAAAAGTGGATGGAGCAGTCATGGAAATGAACATGTGATGACTGTTACATTTAATGAAGATAAAGAATATCATCTTTCTATTGCAGGACAGGATCTTGCCGGAAATGTTTTAGAGAAACAAAGTGCAAAACCTTTTATCGTTGACAAGACAAAGCCTAAGATCGATCAGGTAACACCAAGTGATTCCAGTGCGAATACTGGAGCTGTTACTTGTGGATATACATTAACAGATAAGTACCTTGACAAAGGCAGTGATCAGCTAGTCGGAGAAATGAAAGGTCGTAAGTTTAAAGTAAATGAAAAACAGAAAGTGGAGAACGGATACAAAGTAACTTATCAGCAGATTCCAAATGCAATGGAAAATGATGATTATTATACATTCGTGATTCAGGCAGAAGATAAAGCCGGAAATATTTCAAAAAAATCCATTCACTTTACGGTTAATCGATATGGGTCTGTTTATCATTTATCATCTTATGCAAAATCTATTAATGGTACTTATGTAAAAGATGCTGATAAGATTGTCTTGGAAGAGATTAATCCAGATCAATTATCAGATTGCAATTTAAAAGTTGTAAGAGATAATGATCCGATTGCTTTGAAAAATGAAGATGCATCGATTAAGAAGAAACATGATAAGTGGTACAAAGTTACCTACACAGTCAATGCTTCGGCACTGAAAGAGGAAGGTACTTATCGTATCATTACATCTTCTAAGGATACGGCAAAGCATACATCTTCCAATGATATGTCAAAGAAAAAAGCGTCAATCAGTTTTGGGGTTGATACAACAAAACCAAACATCTTAATCTCAAACATTGAAGGTGGTAAGGTTTATGCCCAGGATGGAAGAACCGCAACAGTTCTTGTAAAAGACAACTTGCTGTTACAGAGTGCGAAAGTTTATGTCAATGATAATCTGATAAAGGAATACGATGAAAAAGTTCCTGAAAAGATTGACATTCCTCTGGATCAGAAAGATGAAGCTCAAAGCATTCATGTAATTGCGAAGGATGCCGCGGGAAATGAATCTGAAATTACGATGGATAACATTTATGTTACAACAAACCTATGGATCAGATTTATTCACAGTGTGCCGGCGATGGCAACTGCAGGTGGTGTATCACTTGCTGTGATTCTGGCAGCAGTTATTGTTTTACGAAAAAGAATAAAAGCAAAACCATCGGTTGAGGATGATGAAAAATAAAATCAGATGATTCCAAAGGTGCAGATACACCACTAACACAATGATCATAGTTTTAGAACTGTGTGAAATCAGATGATTCCAAAGGACATGAAATACAGTTTTAACTGTAAATTTTGTTTTAGAACTGTGTGAAATCAGATGATTCCAAAGGGCCAAATTACACAGTGAGTAAAAATAAGAATTTTATCGAATTAGTTTACTAAGGTAAAAGCTGTCTGCGATAGCAATTTATAAATTAAGGACTTAACTTTGTTCTTTTATTGAACATGAAAATAAAAAATATCGAAAAGAGGGGGAATCGAAAAGAGGGTGTAAACTTGATCATTGAAGTTTTAGAAAAAGACGTGATTCCAAAAGGAAATCGAAAGCTTTTAAATAGAAGAAACTTTTACAAACAGCATTTAACTTCTTTAGGTTTTTCTCATGTAAGAGGAAAATATGTGATACAACTGGATGATGAAAATGAGATTGAAACAATGAAAACATTACTTGAATCTTATCGGACAAAATACCAGAGTTATCCAAACAGTTATCTTCGTTCAGGAGATTACCGAAAGAAGTTTTTTGATAAAAATCGTCCAATCTTCAAAGATTATTATATATGTGCATACTGCGGAAGATTCTTAAAAAAGAAAGATGTAACAGTTGATCATATCATATCAATTAGAAAAGCTCAGAAATCAAAGATTTTGCAGTTTATTCTTCGATTGGTAAAGATCAACGACATTAATGATGAAAAGAATCTGACCGCTTCATGTGAGACATGTAATAAGAAGAAAGGACAAAAATTAAGTTTATCATATGTACTCCGAGGAATTCTCGGTAGGAAGTCGTGGTATTGGTTTATCTATTATATAGTCATAATTATTGTTTTGGTCATTGTAATTTTACAGATTGTCAATCCATGATGAAGAAGTGCATAATATCTTACTTATATTTTATACGAATCCAATAAAAGTAAGAACTGATATTTCTTGATTCCCTTGTGACTATGATACATTTATTGGAATTCGTAATTCAAAATAAAAGATATTGTAATCGCCCGTTGAATGCGGGATCTGTCAGGTGATAGAAAATGGTATCTATTGTTTTTTATTTTGAAAGGAGGAGGTAGCTCATTACGTGCTACCAACACAAAGTATGAATCTGAAAAAAGTATTAAAAAAAGTGATGTACGCATGTATGTCCGCAGCAATGATTGCTGTTCCTACAGTGCCTGCTTACGCAGCTCAGAATGATGTTATTGATACAACAAGAACAGCATCATTAACAATTCACAAATACGACATGACAGCAGCGAAAAAAAGTGGAGTTAACTTAGATCAGTTTACTTCTACTGGAAAACAGGATGCAGCAGCAGAAGAAGCATTAAAGAATTATGCAATCAAAGGGGTAGAATTTAGTTACTTAAGAGTCGGTGATGTAGAACAGCAGTCTGAAAATGGAAAAGTTCAGATGATCTATGAATTACCAGATGCGTTACAGAAAATCATTGGATTAACAGATTCCGATGCAGCAAAAACAGAAGGTAGCAAAGATTACTTTACAAGCCAGATCATCAATGACAAACTGGCAAAAGCATTAGAAGATAATACAGCTACAAAAGATAAACTGGAAGATTATATGGGCAAAGGTGGAACAGCCATGGATCTTACAGATGCAAAAGGTGTAACAAAGAAAGACAAACTTCCTTTAGGTTTATATCTGATCGTTGAAACAAAAGTACCAGAAGATGTAACTTATACAACAAATCCTTGGTTCGTGCAGTTACCATCTACAGATTCAGAAGGTGACGACTGGTTCTACGATGTTGTATGTTATCCAAAAAACGAAACAGGTGTTCCTACATTAGACAAACGTGTGCGTAATAATCCTGACAAAGATAATGTAACAACAGCAAATCAGGATGCTTTAGCTGATTTCACACACGCAAGAGAAGAGTACACATATCAGAGTACAGTCACAGCATCCAAGGCAGAAAAACTGGATTATCAGTTTATTTCCAAACTGCCACATATCACATCAAGCACAACATATCTTTCTACTTATACATTCGATGATAAGATGGCTAAAGGTATGACATACAACAAAAATGCAGTGATCGCAATCTATGACAACAAAGATGCAGCAGATATAACAAACGTTAACAACGTTGACAAGAGCGGGGCAATCGCAGTATGGAAAACATCTGACACAGATCCTAAGTTCGCTGTAACTTATGGTAAATCTGGAGAAGATTCCACGATGAAGGTCGAAATGACAAAAGCCGGACTGAATGAGATCAACAAGAAATATTCTGACAAATATATCGTTGTTTACTACACAGCAGATGTCAATACAGATGATACAGTTGTTCTTGGTGATAAAGGTAACCCTAACGATGTGTCCTTAACATGGAAGAGAACATCTACAGATTACTGGGATATCTTAAAAGATAAATGTATCGTATACAGCTTTGGATATAACTTCACAAAGAAATTCTCTGACAGCAAGGGAGATGCAACAAAGGTTAAATTCGTGATCCAGAACAAATCTGATAATTACTACTTAGTAGCAAGAGCAGACAAAGCCGGAGTATATCAGGTAACAGGTAAATCCGCTACAGAAGAAGGAGCTACACAGTTCAGTCCAGATGCAGCCGGAAAACTTGTGATCAACGGTATCGAAGCTGACAAATACGGATTTACGGAAACACACTCTGATGCAGGATATACACTGCTCAAGAAAGAGATCATTGTAAATATCACATCTACAAAAGCCAATATTACACCAACAGAAGCGAATATCACAGGAATCCAGTCCAAGAATGGAAATGATTCTACAGCAAACGATGGTGTGAAGAATGGTAAAGAACTTGCAAATGACGTAGCAGTTCAGACGATCAATGCATCTGCCACTGTGGATGATAAGAAAGCAACCATGAGTGCAAATGGAGAATCCACAAATGCGTTTGTCGATATGCAGGTAACAAACCAGAAACAGTTTTTACTGCCAATGACAGGTGGAGCAGGAAGCTATGTACTGATCATCGCAGGAGTTGTGATCGCAGGATGCGGATTTATCATCATTCGAAAGAATCAGAAACGTAAAGAAGTTCAGTAAAATCTATTATAAACCCTGTCAGGAAACTGACAGGGTAATTTAAAAACTATGAGACAAAAAATTATTCCAATCATGATCGTACTATTTGGTTTTGCCTTATTATCTTATCCGTTTATCAGTAATTACATATTTGAAAAAAGTGCTGGATCAACGATTAAGTCTTATGAGAAACAAACAAAAACATATGATCAGAAACAAAAAAATAAGGCATTTCAAGAAGCAAAAGAATATAACGAAGACCTGACGAAGTCGGCAGTTCAATTAACTGACCCTTTTAAGGCAAAAAAAAGCAATGGCGAAACGATGATTTATAACAATATCTTAAATCTTGATCATTCAGGAGTTATGGGGTATTTAGAAATTCCTTGTATATCTGTAAATCTTCCTATTTATCATGGTACAGATGCAGAAATCTTGGAACGTGGAGTCGGACACCTCGCTGCATCTTCAATTCCGGTGGGAGGAAAAAATACACATAGTGTACTAACTGGACACACTGGACTCAGTTCCGCAAAGTTATTTACGGATCTGACGGAAATGAAAAAAGAGGATCTGTTCTTTATTCATGTACTGGATCGAACCTTAGCTTATAAAGTGGATCAGATCTCTGTGGTAAGACCAGAGGATACAAGAAAACTCCAGATCGTCAAAGGAAAAGATTATGTGACACTGGTAACATGTACCCCATATGGAGTCAATGACCATCGTTTACTGGTACGGGGTGTCAGAACCAAGTATGTAAAGAAACAACAATCATCAATACGGCCAAGAAATCAGGATTCCCAGTGGATGGGAACTTATAAACGAGCGATCGCAATTGGACTTGCAATCGTTATAGCACTTGTCTTATCGGGAAAAGTATATCAAAAGCTTCGAAGAGCAGAAAAAATACGACAAAAAGAAGGAGAGACGAAATGAAAAGAAATCTGATGAATATATTAGGCATCATCTTAATAGGAATCGGAACTTTTGTATTTCTATCTCCTGTTTTTTCTTTCTATAACCAACAAAAAAATGCCGATCAAGAAATAGAAGCTTTTGAAAAGGAAAAAAAGATCCCGAAAGAGAAGGATCCACTGTATCAGGAAGCAGTTAGTTATAACCAGAAGATCTACAAGAACGGGCAGAGTGGATTAAAGGATGCATGGAGTTACAGGACTTCTCCGATCTGCTTAAAAGACGGCAAGAAACGCTTCGGATATATCAAGATCAAAAAGATGGATGTAAAACTTCCATTATACCTTGGAGCAACTTTAGAAAATATGAGAAAAGGTGCTGCAATCATGGGAGAAACATCCCTGCCGCTTGGTACAAAAAACAGTAATTGTGTCATTGCGGCACATCGTGGGTACGAAGGGATCCCGTATTTTCGTGAGATCGAGAGATTAAAAGTCGGAGATCGCGTGATCATAAAAAATCCATGGGAGAAGCTTACTTATCGGGTCGATCTGATCAAGATCATACAGCCGGATGATTCCGATCAGATCAAGATCCGAAAAGGGAAAGACATGGTAACACTTCTTACCTGTCACCCGTATCGAAGTCATGGAAAATACAGGTATGTTGTGTACTGTATCAGAGACCACGGACAAAAGATCGTGGAGAAAAAGAACAGCACGATCAAAGACACACACTTTCAATCTTCCGAATGGGATATCCAAAGAGAAAAACTGTGTCATATGATAGGACTAGGGATCTTACTTATTTTTTGGATCATAATAATAAAAAATTGGAAAGGAACAATCAGGAAAGGAGGAAAAGCATGAAGAGGATAAAAAAGACCTTAAAAGGAAAAGGAAAGATCATTGCCGCATTAGCAGTTGTGATATCTTTTGCTGCTGTCTTGGTATGGCATCAAATGCAAAATGCAAGTGCTCATAATCAGGAACATCCCAATTATAGTAGAACGTATACAAACGGATATGGAAGATTTTATGTAGATGGCCCAGGTAATAAAAGCAGTTGGCTAGAAGTGAAATTTTATTGTAGTGGTTTAGGGAAAAAAGTAACACAGGGAACATTTAATAATAAAGCTCGATATGTTACATTCAGTGAAAATCAAGGAGGCGGTGGTGATTATGACCTCCATCTTGCATCATGGTCTGCTACAACATATAAAAATGATCATGGAAATTACACATCATTAGATGTAAAAATTCGTTATACAATTCCTGCACATGAGTATGAAAGTTGGCAATCACAAGATACCTCAAATGATTATTATGTAAAAGCAACAGAAGGTTCTACTGGACACGAGAAATCAGGACATACTGTTTATCAAACATTACGTATTAGTGCATATTCTATTGGACTATCAACACATGGTGATAATAACGTTAGAGATTTTAATTGTAGTCGAACATTTCATATGGCCAAATCTCAATACAGTGTTTATTATAATGGAAATGGTGGAACAGGTGCAGATATATCTTGGAATTTTACAGATGGAGATAATTTTGCTTTCCCTACTGTTTCAAGACGAGGTTACACATTTGATAAATGGATTGATCAGGGAACGGGATGGGAATCTAGCACTGACTGGCTTGTATGTAGTGGTAATTACACAGAAATTGCACAGTGGATAGCTAATCAGTATAATGTATCCTTTGATGATAATGGAGCCGATTCTGGAAATGTTTCAGATAGTACAGCAACCTATGATAGTAACTTTACCCTTCCGCAAAATGGATATAAAAAGAAAGGTTACAAATTCTTGGGTTGGAGCACTGATGAAAACGCAACATCTCCTCAGTATACCGCAGGACAGACTTTTACCTATCAAACAGACGGAGATACCGTATTTTATGCTGTATGGGCAAAAAGTGATTTCGAAGTAAAATTCCACGGAAACGGATCATCTGCTGCAGATTACACAGCAAATCTTACTTATAATAAATCCGTAAGTTTACCGAAAAATGTATTTGAACGTCCTGGATATACATTTATTGGATGGGTTGAAGATCCAACACAGGACACAATACAGCCAGATTATACCGATGGACAAGCAGTGAAAGATCTGTGTGAACCGGGAGAAACATGCCATTTGTACGCTATCTGGAAAAAGAGCGATGGAAGTTTTGAGACGAAGAACATCATCCATGATGACAAGATGTTCTTGGGAGATGTGAATCTTACCGGACAGAATGGAACTGGATACAGCAATGCCAACATTGATTCCAAATCTGCACACATAGACAAAGAAGATGATCCGGGATATTTTACAGACCGTTATGGATCAAACAATAATTAAGTTTTGTTTTAGATCCATGGTTTTAGATTCATGTTAAATCATATGGTTCCAAAAGCAATATCAGCCGCCACAAGGAATGGACAGTGTTTTAGATTCATGTTAAATCATATGGTTCCAAAAGAACACCAGATAAAGATATGCCAGCAGGTGCGTTTTAGATTCATGTTAAATCATATGGTTCCAAAAGGTCAAATAGGTTTTACATGGTGCGTAAAATAAGAATTTATCGAACAGACCTGTTTTGACAGGAGCTGCCGTGTGGCGGCAATTGAAATAGAAGTGAACTACCCACAACCTAAAGGTAGTGGGCTTCTGTTAAATGGTTCACCAGACTAAGTATTCAGAAATGATTCCTACGATATTTAGGAAAAGAAACAGGAGGAAGCTGTACATGAAAAATAAGTTGAAAAAAAATCTGAAAAAGATCGGAACATTCTTCTTATCTTTGCTCACATTGTTTTCATCTCTCTTTGGCGGGTTAGCAGGAATGCCAACACCGATCACTAACGTCAGTGCCAAAGAAGGAACAGCAACAGTAAGCATGAGTAAAGCAAGAGGCAGTTTTGGGATCAGGGAACTTGGACGAGCGTCCAGTGAAGGCTTATGGAAGATCAAAGCCGGCGGAAAGCAGACATTTTGTCTGGATTCTGGAAAGAGCATGTGCAACAGAGATACCGTGGAGTATAAGACCGCTAATGCCGTGAAATATGGCAAAAAATCCATTGCACAAGCACTGACTCATTACGAGCAGGGTTCTAAGAGTGAGAAAAGCTTTATCTTAACACAGGCTTATATCTGGGCATGTGGAAAAGGAAAGAGCAAACAGACAACCGTCTATCAGGCAGGAAAAAACATCGATGGTGGATATTCCACATCTGACGCAAAAAAATTCTGCGATGCGATCAAAAATACTGGTCCGCAGGGAACAATCTATTATTATAAAGTAAAGAAATGTGTCAAAGGAAAAAAACATGATTCCCATCAGATGCTGTATCGATTAAATGACACTCCATATACGAAGCCTAAAACAGCTTCCATTGGTGCATCTAATAGTGATTCCAAGCCAAAAGAGATCAGTCTCCAGATCAAGAAAAGAGATGCTGACACAGGAGCTTTATTATCCGGAGCAACCTTCTTATTCTACTGTGACGGGGTCTATGTGGACAAAGCAACAACAGGAGATGATGGAGTTGCAAAGGTCACTTATAGCCGAGCGATCAGTGCATCCTATACCATTCCAAGGGAGGAAGAAAAGGTATATGTCACAAACTGGGATGAACTGTCTGAAAAACAGCAAAAAGAACAAACAGAAGTATTAAAGCGTTATAAATCCAAAGCTGCTGCGAAGAAAGCAGCGAATGCCGAAGCAAAAGCAAAAGTCAAAGCGTCCATAGAATCTCAGATGAATACGAAACATGTATGGACGGTTAAAGAAGGAACCGCACCTTTTGGACATCTGTTAAATGACACGACGCATACATTACAGGAAGGAAATGGGAAACGCAGCACACTGAAATTTGGGGATGTCTCAAATGGATGGAATCCAGTCAAGATTCATTTACATAAACAGTGTAACGTGGATTACGGAGCAGAAGCTTCTTTTGAAGGTGCGATCTATGGTATCTATGCAGAAGAAGATATCAAGGGTTCTGATAACAAAACGGTCCTTTATCCGGCCGGTACAGAAGTTGGAAGAATCACGACCGATAAGAATGGAGATGGCGTTTCCGGAGATCTTCATCCTGGAAAATATTATCTAAAAGAACTTGTACCACCAAAAGGATTCCGCATAACAGCAGAGAATGAAGCAGGCGGAAAGATCAAAGTCTATCTGAACAATACAGATGAAACAGTTGCTGCAAACGAAAAACCAACACAGGGAAAACTAAGTATCAAGAAATACTATGTCACAGGAAGTACAAAAGTCAAAGAACCGGATGCTGTCTTTGAGATCAAGAACATCAACGACGATGTTGTTGATACGATCACAACGGATTCTGAGGGTGTGGCAACAACAAAACTGCTGCCATATGGATCTTATACCATTCATCAGACAAAAGGAAAAGCAGGCTATGAGATGGCACAGGATATGACGAAGACGATCGAGAAAATGAACGATAATGGGACTCCGATCACTTATACGTTTGAATGTGAAAACAAGGAAAAGAAAGCCCGTATCTCTGTAATAAAGAAGTTAGTCATTGATGATGATGAGACAGGTACCCATCAGGAAAAAGAAGAAGTGAAAGCCAAGTTTGAGATCATCAACAAAGCAACAAAAAAAGTTGCCGATACGATCACAACGAATACGGAAGGATATGCGGAATCCAAAGAGCTGGATCCGGGAACATATTATGTTCATCAGATCGAAGGAACTCCAAACTATAAATTTAGTGAGGATTCCGCAGATATCAAGATCGAGGATGGGAATACAGGAAAATACAATCACAATGTTGTATTAAAGAACTATGGTTCCACAAAACTTCGTATCATCAAGAAGATGAGTAAGAATAAACGAAGCAAGGCAGAAGTTGGAGCTTCCTTTACGGTTCTGGATGCATCTTATACCAAAGATATTGAAAAACAGGATCTTGGAAATGCACAAAAAAGGATCGACTATATCAATTCCCTGGACAAAAAAGCAATCCTTGGAGAGATCGTAACGAACAAAGAGGGAAAAGCTGCCCTGATGTTAGACAAATACAGTAAGAAGAATGGGTTTGTCGTTATTCAGACCATGGGAGCTGACGGATATGATCTGATGGGAATCTACTATTCCAAAGATCATAACCCAAAGACGGAAAAAGGACAGGATGTTTATGAGATCGAGGCATCTGATCCATACTCTGATTCCGGATGGGTAGAAATCTACAAGCAAAAGAGAGTCGCAGCGGATGAATATGTACCAGAAGTCGGAGCGAAGTTTCAGTTAAAAGAAGCGGATGGACATGTCGTAGAAACACTGACGATCGGAAAGGACGGAAAAGCAAAGACCAGCGAAAAAGTAGCACTGGGAGCTTATATCCTGCATCAGGTAGCCGGTGAAAATGGCTGCACAAAAGAACAGGATAAGCATGACTGGATCGAAGATCAGGATATCGTCTTAACAAAAGACAACAAAAATAAGACTGTCAGCTATTCTTACGATGACAATGAAAAACCGATCGAAGTAGAACTTGTCAAACAATCCTCTGAAACAAAAAAACTGTTAAACGGAGCTGTCTACAAAGTCTATGACAGTGAAAAGAATCAGGTGGCAACATTAACAACAGGAACGACCTCTGACGGGAAAGCATCCTGCAGACTGCCATATGGAACTTATACAATCAAAGAAACAACTGCACCGGATGGTTACAATCTTGACACAGAACAAAGAACCTTTACCTTAAGTGAAAAGTCTGACAGTATCAAGATCAAATATGACAATGCCGGAAACGGAAAAGCAACCTTAAACGAGACAGATACACCAGTCATGGGTTCGATCTCCTTACAGAAGAAAGGAGAGTATCTGACAGGGCATGATGGAGATGTAGGATTCACATATGAAGATGATAACATCAATGGAGCTGTTTACGGCTTGTTTGCCAAAGAAGATATCACAAAAGATGATGGAACCGTTGTATGGAAAGCGGGAACAAAGATCGATGAAAAGACAACAAGCAAAGACGGACCAGTGAATTTCACAAGAACAGGCAGCGATGGAAAACAGACGACTAATTTCTATCAGGGCCACTATTATGTCAAAGAACTTTCCGGTCCAAACGGATATACCATTGATAAAGAAGAGCATGAAGTCAATATCACATGGGATACGAAACCAGATGCTATGAACAATCTGAATAAAAACAATACAACGCCGGATGTGGAAGATCCAATGGGAAGTGAAGATGCGAAACCATCAACAGGGATCTATGTTCTGGAAGAAGGCGAAACTTTAAACAAAGAATTTGCCAATGCAGAGACGATCACGTTTACATGGGAAAAGGCAGCAGACGGAGTCCAGACAAAAGACGTTTCCCAGAACAAGGACGGAAGTGTTGTTTTATGGAAAGATGGAAACAACTATTATGTATCCACACAGAGAGCTGGACAGGTCATTTACATGAACGCTGTATCAAGCAAGATGTTCTTAAACTGTACAGCATTGACAACGATCAAATTTAAAAACATTGATACTTCACAGACCGTGGATATGTCTGAGATGTTTGCCGGATGCGGAGCATTAAAAGAACTCGACTTATCAAGTTTCAACACATCCAATGTGGAAGATGTATCCAAGATGTTCTACGGATGCTCTGAACTAAAGACAACCTATACACAGGACCAGAAGTTACAGATCACGGATGATTACGTGGCAGCAAAAGGATTGCAGATCACAGCTTCTCCAAAAACAGACTTCATGTTAGGGGATAAATACAAAGCCAGTGATTTTGACTTCTCTATGCTCTATGATGATAATGGAGAGGAAACACTGGAAGATGTGACGGACGCAGATGTCAGCTTCAATCCAACCTATGCAGATATGTCTGGAAAACAGAAAGTTCAGATCAGCTTTAAATCATCCAGTAAATATGCAAAATACAAGACGATCGAAACAACAGTCAAAGTCATTGATCCGGATGATACGAGTGATGTATCCTTAGATACGGCAAAACATGTAAACATCGACCTGAACCTGACTGATAAGCTTCAGAAATACAGCATTCAGTTTATCAAAACAGATAACAAAGGAAATATGTTACCGGGTGCGAAGTTTGCATTAAAAGCAGCCTGTGAGATCGTGGACCGCAATGGAAAGACGATCTTTAGGAAAGGTGATACGATCGCAACAACCGTTTCCGGAGATGATCAGTTTGGTTACCTGGAATTCTTCGGACTGCCAACTGGTATTTATGCAAAAGACGGTGTTGGCAAAGAAATGTATACGGTGGAAGAGATCGAAGCACCACTTGGATATAATAAGTCCGATGAAAAGCTGACATTTGGTGGAGAAGTATTAAACAATACGGCTGCGGACTTTATCCATGACGTGGCATCCCAGGGAAATACCAATACCGATGAAACAACTTACAAACATGATTCCAAGACAATTGTCAACACCCCATCAGATTATGTGCAGGTGAAGAAGTATTGGATTGATGATAACAACTCCATGAACACAAGACCTGTATCAGTGACCATCAAGGCAGAAAATAAGAATACGCATGAAGTGAAGACTTATGTTCTGAACAAAGATAACAACTGGGCAATGCAGACAGACATCAAGCGTGGCGAGGAAAAGAACTATACGTTTAGTGAAGTTTGCAATGCAGCAGGTTACGAAAGAGTTGATAAGTATTCTACGGGAACATGGGATGGAAAAACCTATACTTTATCTTATACAAATCAGTATAAAGTAAATGATAAAGTACGAATTGTTGTCAAGAAAAACTGGAATGACAGCAATAACAGTGATGGTATTCGCCCAGATTCTGTTGTTGTGAGAGTTTATCAAAATGGTACAGAAATAAATCATAAAACATTAGATGCGAGCAATAACTGGACTGCAGAATTTAATGACCTCAGTAAGACTGATCCTGTTGGAGAAGATTATGAATATGAAGTGAAAGAAGATTCATCCTCTGTTGTTAACGGAAATGCAAAAACAGGTTATGAAGTTGCATACGAAGTAAAGAAATCAACGGATAAATCTACAGGTATCACAACGATCTCAACAGATATCACAAATACACATAGTCCAGATTCAACGACCAGATCCATTCAGAAGAAATGGAGTGATAACAACGATTCCGATGGCATCCGCCCAGATTCTGTCAAGTTTAATCTTGTCGGAAACGGAAAAGTCGCAGATACAGTAACCTTGTCTGAAAAGAATGGATGGAAAGCAACATCCAAGCTCGTTCCAAAGAAAGAGAATGGAAAAGCGATCACTTATACATGGCAGGAAGTACAAGAAGGTGTGGTCACAGGAGAGAGTCAGATCGGATATAAGGCAACTTATACAACCGATAAGGATGATCCTGATACAACGATCGCAACCAATACCCATACACCGGGAAGAGGAAAGGTAACGATCACGAAAGAGATCGATCCATCTAACTTAAACATGGATATCGGAAATGCGAAATTTATGTTTACACTGAAAGGAACCGATGCTTATGGAAAGAAACATACGTACAAGGAAGAGATTGAATTCAGCAAGGATGAAGTAGCAAAACAGTTAAAAGCCCATCCGGGAGAAAGGATCAAACTTTCTGCAACCTTCGATGATTTGATCTACGGTACTTATACATGCAGCGAGAGTGGTGGAGAGAAATACTTTAAGCTCCTGACACTTACATCTGACAGCACCAATGCAACGGTTGACCAGAGTAAAGGAACTGTAACATTTAAGATCGGACCAGAAGGAACTATGGGAAATGCGAAACTGACAGCAGATGCAACTTTCGTTAACCAGATGATCCGTGGATCCGTAAAATTAGTTAAGAAAGATTCCTCCGGAAAACGATTAAAAGGTGTGGAATTTACGATCGAAGATTCCGATGGAAACAAGATCGCAAGTGACATAACAAACGAAAATGGAGAGATTAAGTTTGATGGATTACTGCCGGATAAGTATAAGATCACAGAGACAAAGACACAGAGCGGTAAGACACTGTTAAAAGAACCGATCAATGTAACGATCCCAATGACAGTGACACAAAGCGAAGTGAACGATCAAAATATCGATGTGAGCAATGCAATCCATCAGGGAAATAACTATTATTTCTATCATTTGACATATGAAGTAAGCAATGATGCAAAATTAAATCTTCCAACAACAGGTGGATTTAATAACATCAGGACTTATATTCCATTGATCAGTGGATTTGTTATGATCCTGGCAGCAGGATTTTATTACTTGAAAAAGAAAAAAGGCGTTGTGATCTTTAAGAAGAAATAATAAAAAGAGGCAGTCTCGCAGTCAGTTGGCTGCGGGATTGTTTGCTATATGAGATATTCTAGGAGGAAATGACATGATAAATACAAATAAAGAAAAAAGTGCTATAAATCAAGAGATTCTTGAAAATACGGCTGATCTGTGCAATGATGAAATCAAAGATCATACAGATTGCCAGGAATGCGGAGAAGACTATTTGTTTTTAATGAAAGATAAAGAACATGAGTTTTCCATTGGTTTAAGAACGATTCTTTCTTGTCTTGCGATTGCTGAGAAAGAAGAAGCGGTTCCTAAACTCCCGTATGAATGGTGGGAGGCTATTAATGGGAGGTATTAGTGTATGGATACATTTAAAACAAAACCGGGAATTTCAGAAGAAATATTGATCACGGAAGAAAACTTTGCTCAAAGAACCAAGAAAAGATTTCCGTATTATACGACAGAAAAGGGGAAAGCACGATGTAGAGCGGTTTGTCCGATGTGTGATAATCCAATTCAAATCATTGGCTTGTATAAAAGAGAAGAAGATTCTACAACAAAACCATATGGAAGGCATACAAGATCTAGTCTTTATGGAATTACGACATACAATGAGGAAGATTATTTAAATTGCCCATATCATAATCCAAATCGAAAAGTTAACAGGAGTAAGAGAAAACCAAGGGATAAGAAAAGTCTTTATTTTTACCAAATGATGAAAAAACATTTCGATTTGATTATTCGCATTTTAGAACAAAGCTTGCATATGCTGATTAGTGATCATCTGGCAGAAACCTTGCTGATTAATTGGAAAAATAACGAGGGTTGGAGATATTATGATACATATTATCATAATTTGCCGTACATGTTATTGTTTGCAGAACCTTCTTATAAAATGTATGGAAAATTGGTTAGAAGAGATAGCGAATTTGCTAAAGTCATATTGCAAAACAGTGTGAACATAGCAATGGAAAGTACTAATATGAAATTTTATGATAAAATTGTACAAAAAGATGGATTTTTAGATGCATCGTTTTATCTGACAGAACATCGATTTGTAAGGAACGGAGAACATACGGAAGAATACTGCTATTTGGTGGTAAATGAGCGGAAGAAAGAAATTTATAGAGAAAAAATTGTGATTGATCATGAACGGCTTCATGAAATGATTCAGAATCAGGGGAATCGTAGTAATAGGGAAAAACGATTACTTCAGATAGCTTCGAGAATATTGTGATAAAAAGGAGAAAACAAAATGAGTAAAACTTTCAAAGAAAATGAAATAGCAAAACTTACGGGAACGGCAATACAAGACGATGAGACATTCAAGTCAGAAGGAGGATTTGTTGCTGAAAGAGATCAGTATTATTTTGAAATGAAGCAGGGAGATCATGTTTTTATGGTTGGATTTAAAGACTTGCTGATATGTCTGCGACTACTTGAAAAGATGGATGAAATCCCAAAGATCGGTGAAAAATGGTGGCAGCAGATGGCAACACTTTACGGGAATGATATTTACATGCTAAAATATAATGAAGCAAAATAAAATTATATACAGGAGACGATGTCATGAAAGAAATTAAGTTTTAAAGAAATTGAATTTCCATCAAATACTAAGTTTGATTATGAAAAAATATATGTTTATCGAGCTGTAAGTAGAGAGATAACTGATTTCCATGAAATAGATAAAAATGATTTTCGTTCATACTTTGAACTTGGGAAAAAGCCTAAAAAACCAGTAAAAGGAAGACCGCTAAAAAATGATGCTCATTGGTATGGGGTTTCTACTTTTACAAATAAAGAAATTATAGAATTTAATATGAAATTTCCGAACCCTCATAAAAAAATGGCTGCTGGTTATGTGCATTGTGAAGGCGGACCCCAAGAAACTAAGGATGAACATGTCTGTTGGTGGCTGTATAAAGATGTAGATTTGAGTAGCTTTAGAATTATGGAGGATAAAAATGAATAAAGAATTATGTTTTATTTTGGATAATAAAAATATATATTTAGATCATATATTAGTTGATTATGAATATGTTCCAATTTTTTTCTTATGTAAAGATGATGAGTGTCAATATTATTTGGCATTATGTACAGATATAGAAAATGGAGAATATATTGTTGTAAAGATATCTTTATTAAGTGTTTATAACTTATTACATGGAAATATTGCAATGAGGGATGTAATCTTAAATCAGAAAATATTTTGGAAAGTTGTTTCTGGTGACGAAATAAAAAATGATATTGTAAATAAATATCCAATTGATTATATAAATCATCAAGATTTGCCGGAGAAGGATGCAAAGTTTAAAATCCTTCAGAAACATATAAAAGAGTATGTGCAAAAATTTGATAAAGAGTTTTTTGCATCGGAACAATATGATAAAGAAAAGAGCATAAAATTAAATTTAGAAGATATAATATGTGATGAAGAATTAGCAAATATTAAATGTAAAACATATTTCCTAAAACAAACAAAACATGAAATCAACATTAAAGAACCAAAGCAAAAATTTCCATATTCGAATAAAGATGATTCTGTTTCTTCATTAATAAATGAAGAATATTCTTATAGAGAAAATAATTCAAATATTGATATATGTGAAACAAAGATTTCTTATGCTGCATAGAAAGGGAATAAAAGGAAAAAAGAAATGAAGAGTATATTGAGATTAAATAAAGTTGTATTTGATAAAATTGAATTCAATCGTTTAGGATTTAAAAATGACACAGAATTAAAATTAGAGATTCAAACTAATATTGGAGAAAGAAAAGATAAAGCAGCTTATAAAGTTACTGTAATTGCCATTGGAGAAAAACCTGATGAATACACATTTCATATCAGTATTACAGGATATTTCACTTTTAGAACAGAAGATGTAGAAACTGATTTAAAAAATGAACTTATATCAAAAAACAGTGTTGCAATCCTTATGCCGTATTTACGAAGTGAAATTTCTTTATTGACTGCACAGCCAGAAACAGAAACTGTTGTACTCCCTGTGTTTAATATTAATCGTATGATGGATGATTAAAATAATTTGATTTATTAACAAGCAAAATACATGAAATTCGTGTGAGAAAAATGAAGTAAAATTAGTTTTGCCCTCCAGTCCAATTTCGGATTGGAGGATTTTTTTGAATATTTTTATATATTGTAGCTGTATAACTTGCAAACAGCTACATACTTGTGCTATAATAAGAGTATGAAAAGAGAATATAAAGTTACAAAAACAACAACATCACTGATCAAGTATCATTTTGTTTTTTGCCCAAAGTATCGAAGAAAGATATTTCTGATCCATGGAGTAGAAGAACGAATGAAAGAATTGACAAAGGAACAGTGTGAAAAGGATCAGATCGAGATTCTTGAGATGAAATGTGATGTGGATCATGTATATTTATATGTAAGAGCATATCCACAGACAACAATAACAAGGATCATGGGGAGCATCAGAGAGTACACATCAAAAATATTAAGAAAGGAATTTAAAGAACTATCAAAAATGAGTTCTCTCTGGACTAGATCTTATTTTGTTAGCACAGAAGATTTTATTAGTCTGGATACGATCAAATGGTATGTTGAGCAGCAAAAAACTAGAGGGTAAGTAAAATTGGAGGTAGATTATGAGTAAGGTAAAAAAAGGAAAACGAGTGGCAGCAGCTGCGATGGCTGTTGCGTTATCTATGGCTACGGTAACGACTGGTGTGTTACCGAACACAACGGTTCATGTACATGCAGAAGAAGATGGAAGTGTATATAAAAAGATTGCTGATTCAAGCGTAAATGGATTCTATTACGAGCAAAATGTATGGGGATATATACAATGTACAACAGACAAAACATTGGAATATTCTTCTTATGATGAAATGATAAAAAAACTTTCAGCAATTACAAAAAAAATCGTTCAGGAAAATGCTTATGATCGGTATAGTTTTAGTTTTCCTATAAAGATCAGTTCTGCTGCAAAGGATGAAAGATTTGAAAATGATCAAGTTAATAAAGATTTGGAGAATGAAGTATATAAAGAAGAAACGGGTGATCCGAAAGGCGGACATACAATGGCTTCTATGGGTGGTGGATTAACTAATATTTATGATATAACCTATTCAGAGTCTGAAAAAGCATATATAGGTGAAGTCACTGGAAGTGGCGGATATGGTTCCAAAAAAGATCGATATGATCAAACCGTTAAGAAGCTGAATGAAGTTATTAAAAATCTGAATTTAGATGGAAAATCTGATTATGAGAAATTTAAAGCAGTCACGAACTGGATTGTTTCAAATGTGACGTATGATTCACATTATAATGGAAAACCTAATATCCCAGCTGGTACAGAATATCCACATGACATGACAGGAGCGGTGCTTGATAAATATGCAGTTTGCGACGGATACGCAGGATTGTTCTACTATATGGCAAATGCAGTTGGATTAAAAGCATTATACGAGGACGGAACATCGATTTCAGAGCAAAAAGGGCATGCATGGAATCTTGTTAAAATGGACGGTGTTTATTACTATGTAGACCCTACAAATGCCTACTTTAAAGAAGACGGAGAACCGGGAAGCGAAGTATTGCATGGACAGAAATACTTTTTCACTTTATACGCACCAGACAGTACTACGATAGAAGATACCTACAAAAATATATCACAGGATGACTACTTGAAAGAGCATTCTGTATGTAAAGGAAATCACAATCTTCGAGAGAATGGAGGAAAATCTGCTCAATGTACAACACCTGCTACAATACATTATGAATGTACAAACCCTGGCTGCCTATATGAATACGATGTAGAATCATCCCCAGCTTTAGGACATGCATGGGATGAAGGCAAGATCACACAGGAACAATCCTGTGATAATCCAGAAATTACAACATATACATGTACCAGAAGTAATTGTAAAAAGAAGAAACAGGTAGAAACCAAACCCGCACTTGGTCATACATGGGATGAAGGGAAGATTACAAAAGAAGCAACCTGTTCCGAAACAGGAGTTAAGACTTATACATGTAGTCGCTGTGGTGGAACAAAGACCGAAGAGATCCCAAAAACAAAACATGACTATGAAGAGCATGTAGTAAAAGCTCCTACTTGCACAGAAAAAGGTATCAGCTACTACGTATGTAAAAACTGTGGACTTACAACATCCAGACGACAGACACCTGCGACTGGTCATATCCACACAGAAGTACGGAATCAAAAGGATGCAACATATAAGGAAAATGGGTACACCGGAGATACTTACTGCAAAGATTGTGGTAAGAAACTGGAAACAGGAACCGTAATCCCAAAACTGGTAGAGAAAGAACATGATTACGGCAAATGGGTTCTTGATCAGGCTCCAACGTGCAAAAAATACGGAGCAAGACACAGAATCTGCAAGAACTGCGGAGATCGAGAAGTCGATGTGCTTGATAAGGTCGATCATACATGGGAACTTGTTTCAACAACACCTGCTACATGCACCATTGGAGAAATCCAACATTATAAGTGCAGCGTTTGTGGAGAGACAAAAGATGTGACATTAAGTAATCCATTAGGAGAACATTCCTGGGATAACGGAAAGGTAACCAAAAAAGCTACCTGTACGGAAGATGGAGAAAAGACTTATACCTGTACTGTCTGCAATACGACAAAAACGGAAGTCATTCCAGCAACAGGACATCAGCACAAAGAAGTAAGAAACGCAAAGAAAGCTACCTGTACCGAAGATGGCTATACAGGAGATACTTACTGCAAGGACTGCGGAGAAAAGCTAGAAGCAGGTTCTGTGATCAAAAAGCTTGGTCACACATGGGATAACGGAGTGATTACAAAAGAAGCTACAGAAACAGAAGAGGGTATCAAAACTTATACCTGTAAGACATGTGGTGAAACAAAAACAGAAAAGATTCCAGTTGCATCCCACCATTGGGATCAGGGAACGATCACAAAGAAAGCAACTTGTACAGAAAATGGAGAGAAAACGTATCATTGTACCGATGAAGGATGTGATAAAACATGGATCGAAACGATTCCTGCCACTGGACATTCTTGGGATAGTGGAAAAGTAACCGAAGCTGCGACCTGTAAGAAAGAAGGAACAAAGACCTATACTTGTAAGAACTGTGGAGAGACAAAGACAGAATCCATTCCAAAAACAGAACATCAGTGGGATAACGGTAAAGTGACAAAAGAAGCTACCTGCAAAGAAGAAGGAAGCAAAACCTATACCTGCAGCATTTGTGGTGACACGAAAACAGAAGCAATTCCAAAGAAAGACCACACATGGGATGAAGGAAAGGTAACCAAAAAAGCAACCTGCACCGAAGATGGTTTAAAAGTCTACACATGTAGGGTTTGTGCTGAAACCAAAGAAGAAGTGTTAAAGGCAACAGGGCATCAGCATACAGAACTCCGCAATGAAAAGAAAGCGACCTGTACGGAAGAAGGTTACACAGGAGATACTTACTGTACCGACTGCGGCGAGCTGATCAAAAAAGGTTCTGTGACAGAAAAAGCCAATCATAACTGGCAGTTAACAAAAGAAGAAAAGGCTACTTGTGAAAAAGATGGTTCTAAGACATACACTTGTGCAGATTGCAAAGAAACAAAGACAGAAACGATTCCTACCACTGGACACAAGTTTGGTGATTGGCAGACCGTAACAACACAAAGCGTCTTTACTGGCGGGGTACAGAAACGAATTTGTAGTATCTGTGGAAAAGAAGAAACCAGAAATGTGGGCAATCAGCTGAAAGCTACGATCAAAACCAATGCATCATCCTTAAAGCTGAAACGCAAACAGGCAACAAAGAAATTTGTGGTAAGTGGACTTGCAGCGGGAGATTCTGTAAAATCTTGGACAAGCAGCAATCAGAAGATTGTAAAAGTTTTCGGAAGTAGAAACGGAGCGTGTACGATCAAAGCAGGAAATAAGACTGGAAAAGCTAAGATCACGATTACACTGGCATCAGGACTTAAAAAGACGATTAATATTACCGTTCAAAAAAGTGCAGTTGCTTGTACATCCATTAAAAATGTACCTAAGAAGCTGACATTGAACCGAAAGAAGTCTTATCAGTTAAAACCAGTGATCAGCCCGATCACATGTACTTCTAAGGCTAAATATAAGACTTCTAACAAAAAGATCGTAAAAGTGACATCAAGAGGAAAAATCACAGCTGTAAAGAAAGGGAAAGCAAAGATCACAGTTATGGTAGGCAAAAAGAAGTTTGTATGCACTGTAACAATCAAATAAGGACTATTTGCCGAGTAGTTCACGAAAATAGAGCACCAGAGATATCCACAGTCAATTTGACTGTGGATATCCAACAAAGGAGAATAATTTTTATGAAAACAATAAAGTACCTCACAGTATTTTGCATGATGATATGTATGATCATGCAATTAAATATAAATGTTTCAGCAAATGAAAATAATATATGTTATGTCGCTCACAGAGGATATACGAAATATGCACCAGAGAATTCAATTCCTGCATTCGAAGCCGCAGGAAAAGAAGGTTTTCAAGCAGTGGAGTGTGACATTCATGAAACTGCTAAGGATAAAAAGGGAAAACGTAGATTTGTGATCATGCATGATCAAACATTAAATCGTATGTGTGGATTATCTGGAAAAAATGTATATCAAAAGAAATTAACATATCAAAAGATTCGAAACAAATATTATATCAAAACAGGAAACAATATTGAATCATATACAAAAAAACAATTAAGGATACCGTCTCTTGAGGAGTATTTGAATATTTGTAAAAGATATCATATGAAGCCCGTAATTGAAATCAAGCAAAAGATGAAAAAAGATACGATCAAACGACTGTATCAAAGTCTAAAAAAAGCAAAAATGCAAAATCAGGCAGTCGTTACTTGTAAATACAAACAACAGCTTACTTATATGAGAAAATACGCACGTAAAATGCCATTAGAATATGTTAGACATGATTTTACTCAGAATGATCTCTCATGGATGAAGAAATATCATATTAATGTAAGTATTAATAAAAATATCTTGTCGGATGATATGATCCAGTTATTTGAAACAAATAACATAAAGATTAATATCTGGACAATCAATAATAAAGATCAATTATATAATTTTACCAACAAAGGAATAAAAATTGTAACAAGTGATGATGCTTTGTGGAAAGAGTAAGAAGGATGATCTCACAGTCTTTGGACTGTGGGATTTTTTAAAAAATATTCTTTTGATGCAAAGAGATTAATTTTATTGCACAAAAATAAAATTAATGATAAACTGTAAATG
>ERZ791834.156-NODE-156-length-61200-cov-9.44028_pt1 | contig 61200 bp, 66 predicted proteins | sample MGYA00510293_ERZ791834 | MGnify/ENA primary metagenome ERZ791834 (study PRJEB30046, sample SAMN00715253) | human gut metagenome | study: EMG produced TPA metagenomics assembly of the A metagenome-wide association study of gut microbiota in type 2...
CACGATAAAGTGCTTCAGGATGCAAAATTCCGTCTTTACAGTGATAAGGAATGTAAGAATGAGGTTTATGTAAAGAAAAATCCAAATCAGGGACAGGGCGGATATGTGGTAGTAAACCGTGACTCTGCGGGAGGCACAGACCATACCGGCGGAACAGCGCCGAAGGACGCTGTGGAGATGGTGTCTGATGCAAACGGTATCTTTAAAATTTACGGTCTGGACCAGGGTACTTATTACCTGAAGGAAACAGATGCGCCGGATGGATACAGACCATTGCTTGACCCGATTGTGATTAACGTAAAACCGACTTATACCACAGACAGAAACAGCTATGTCAAGGGAGACGGTGCAACAGAAAAAACACTGAAGAAGCTGGAAGGTACAGCTCATATCAAATCCTTCTATAATGGCGCATTTAAGGATGAAGATATCAATCTTCACACAGATGTAAATCAGGGAAATTTGGATATTAAGGTAATCAATGAGGTTGGCAAGAAGCTTCCGATTACAGGTTCTTCCGCTATGCTGGTAATTGTTTGTGCCGGAGCAGCGCTGATGGGCGGTGTAATCGTATCTAACAGAAAACGTAGCAAAAAAGAAGAAGAATAGGATGATATCAGAGGAAAAATGAAGAAGCAAAAAAAGATATGGAATAAGATTATTTTTATCATAGGTCTGCTTCTCGTATCGTATCCTCTGGTAAGCAGCATAATAGAGCGGCAGCATCAAAAAGATGCTGTCGCTACTTATCAGAGCAGTATGGAAGCAGAAGATAAAAGCCGGATACAGGATGCCATAGCAAAAGCATCGGAATACAACGATATGCTGTTTCAGACGCAGGGAGCAAGCATTGGAGACTTGCAGAATGGGATTTTAAGTGAAGAAAATTATGAAAATCTATTAAACCTTTCTGGAACAGGGGTAATGGGAAGCATTGAAATTCCGAAAATTAACGTAGATATTCCAATTTATCACGGAACGTCAGAGGAAGTGTTAGCAAGTGGTGTGGGACATTTTCAGGACAGCAGCCTTCCCGTGGGCGGGAATAATACGAGATGTATTCTTACCGGACACAGAGGATTGCCAAATTCCAAGCTGTTTACGAGACTGGATGAATTGGAAAAAGAGGATCTTTTTTTTATCAGTACGTGTGGGGAAACTTTAGCATATCGCATTACCGAAATAGAAGTAGTAGAACCGGAGGAAGCAGAGCTGCTGGAGATTTTACCGGAAAAGGATTTATGTACCTTAATAACCTGTACCCCTTATGGGATTAACACACAGAGATTGGTTGTAACAGGGGAACGAGTTCCCTATGAAAAAGTGGAATATGACAGTATTGAGAAAAAATTACCATCTTTTCGGGAAATTTTCTTTTTGCTGTTGCCGTTTATTTTTATTGTAGCCGGATCAATTTCTTTTTTTAGGAGGACGAGATATGAGAAAAAGAATGAGAAGTAAAATTCTGCTATGTCTAACTGCAATCCTTTTATTTGCATTTAGTATACAAGTATACGCAAATGACAGTAATGCTTTGGTAAACCACGAAGGAACAGAAGGCGAAAACTCCCTCATGGATGAAAAAGAACTGGAAAAGGTAAATGTAGAAGGAAAAGGCAGCATTAGCGTAGAGCTGACAGAAGGAAGAAAAGGTACATCAAGGGAAAAGGTAGAATTTTCCTGTACCAAAGTAGGAGAAATATCGAAAGGAGAATATGTCATGAAAGATGAGTTCTCTGCTTCAGGTATTGACTTAAATGCAATCGAGTCAGCAAAAGACATGGAAGAAGCTGCGGAGAAGCTGGCTGCTTTAGATTTTTCAGCAGAAAAAGTGTTGTTGACAGATAAAGATGGAAAGCTCTGCTTTCAAGATTTACCGGTGGGTGTATATTTTTTAGAGGCTACGAATACGGCAAAATATGAAAAAGTAACCCCATTTCTGATTTCCATTCCAACCTTTGATGAAGCAGAGGGAGAAATGAACTATGACATTAAGGTAATTCCGAAACATGAACCAGAACCGGGAAGGATTACAACAGACTCTCCGAAAAGACCGGGAGCTCCGCAAACTGGATTAGACAGCCCTATTTTGAAATATTTTGCTGGGGCATTGATTATTGTACTGCTTTTGGTAGCTCTTAATGTAGGAACGAAAAAAACAAAGAAAAAAGAATGAAAAAACTGATAAATGTAATATTAACATTCTGCCTTTTCTTGTTTTTGGCATTAGGGATGAAGGAACTGCTTGTATTTTTAAATGCAGAGGGAAAGAATGAAGCCTTAAAGGAACAGGTTGTAAAAGTTCCAGCCGGTAATCAGGAAGAATTGGACGCAGATGATCCATTTAACCGGTACATTGACTTTGAAGCATTAGAAAAGGTTAATAGTGAGATTAGCGGCTGGCTTTATATACCGGAAACAAAGGTAGATTATCCTGTGCTGATAGGAGATACGGATCAGGAATATTTAAAAAAGGATTTTCGAGGAAAAGCAAGTGCTTTAGGCTCTATCTTTGCCTTTCAGAATGTGGAATTAAATCAGGATTTCCATGTTTGCTTATACGGGCATAACATGATTTCCGGACAAATGTTTGGTGGTCTGAAAAAGTATAGAGATACGGAGTATGCTGCATCTCACCGAACAGCTTATTTTTATACAAAAGAGAGAACGAAAGAATTAGAGCTAGTTTCGGTTTTTCAATGTGAGAATACAGATGATATTTTTGAACTGGGAGAAAAGACATGGGAACGCAGCAAGGCAGAAGAAATTATAAGCAATTTAGAAAGAAGAAGTTTCGTTAATTTAGAAACTTCAGACGAAGAAAAAGAACCGGCACAAATTTTTACGCTGGCAACGTGTCACGGCAGAGCCGGTGGGACACACAGGCTGGTGTTGAATTTTGTCTTAAAAAAAGAAAAATTTGTATTGCAGTAAAGATACAAAGAAAGGAAAGCGGGAACAGAAGCGTCCTGCAAAGAGAAATGCAGAAAAAATATTATATATACTGTGGTGAAAATAAGAAAGAAGACTATATAAAAAAATTAAGGAAGTATTTTATTTACACATCCTCTGCAATGCAGGATGCAACAGATATCCTATGTATTGGCACGGTGAGTAGAGAAGAAAGAAAAAAACTTATTCTTTCTGGGAAGCCTATTTATTATATCGATAAAGATTTACATCCTCTTTTTATGAAGGAGATTTTTCAGAATTATTTATAAGACTAAGGAAGAAGATAATGAAAAAACAACTGAAAAGGATACATTTGAAAAAAAGTGTGTTTTTAGAAGGATTTGTTGTAGTATATATAGTTCTTCTGATTGCATTTTTTACGTCAAAGGAATGGTTTCCGAAAGATGGAAAACTGATACAGGCTACTCCAATCGGAACAACAACAACTTTTGCAGACCGTGATTTTACCTTGAAACGCTGGGATTATGCGCCGAAGCAAAAAATGATGGAATTGGAGTTTCAAATTTTAAATCACAGTACGGATGGGATTGAAAACTTGTATTATGAAGCCGTAGATCGAAAGGAAGGGAAGCTGAAAGTAGAAAAAATCTATGAAGCAGATAATCTTACGATTATCCGGATTAACAATGTTCCGGAAAAATTCAAAGAAATTTCTTTTCGAATTAAACTTACACAGGATACAGAAGAAATGTTAAAATATTTTACAAATAAAAAAGCTGTAAATCATGTGGAAGAAATTAAGGACCATTCGGAACAGCAATATCTAATTAACAGGGAAGAAATGGATATTGCAGAATGTGAAGCAAAAATAGAAGAAAACAGAAATGCGATTGCAGAACAGGAAACAAAAATAAACAATGCGAACGAACGTATCAACTCTTTGCTAGGTGCTAAGAAGTATCAGACGGAAGAAGAACAGTTAAATACGGATATCTTGATACAGCAGCTAGAAGCGGATATTGTTGCATATCAGGAAGCGATTGCAGATTTCGATAGTGAGATTACAGAATATGAGGCAAAAATAGAAGAACATAATAAGAAAATAGAAGAATATAAGCAGGGAGAACAGGAGTAGGAATTATGCTACCAAGCCAGAAACAGATTGATTTTGTAGAGGATATGGCAAGATATCTGAATATTGAATTACCGAATATGACAGACCGCAGAGCGGTTGTCGCTTTTATCAACCAGCATAAATATGAATTTTATAAAAAAAGAGATAACGATATTCGTGATCGGATTATAGAGGAAATCGATATTCAGGACTTTGCACAGGAACTGGGATATCACGTAAGAAGAATAGGCAGATATTTTACGCTGGAAGAATATGACAGTGTTCGAATTGATCCACAAAAGAAACGTTTCTGGCGAAATTCCCATCCGGGTGCTGGTAGTGCAATCGGCGCCGGCGGGGATGTGATTGATTTTGCGGTGATGTTTGCCAATATGGATATGCACGAGGCTCTCACTTATTTTACAAATAGAGTACAAAGAAGCATAAAGCAAGGACCGGCAAGAGAAAAACAGACATGGAAGAAGCAGGAGACTGAGAATGTTAAGCTGCAGCTTCCAAAAAGAGTAGATAATATGAGACGTGTATTTGCTTATCTTACAAAAATTCGTATGCTTGATAAAGAAGTAGTTCAATTTTTTGTCGATGAACAGATGCTTTATCAGGATGTTTATGGAAATTGTGTCTTTGTAGGATATGACGACAGCAAAGCTCCGGTATATGGTTTTTTAAGAGGGACAAATACAGAAAGAAAATACATTGGAGACTGCATGGGAAGTAATTATGAATATGGATTTTATTTAAACTTTGATGCAGAAAACCTTATTATTGCAGAAAGCGTGATTGATGGTATGAGCATCATGAGTCTTTTAAAAAAGCAGGGAAGGGATTTTAAAGCATACGATTATCTCTTTTTGTGTGGTTCATGCAAATACGAAGCACTCATAAACCATTTATTAAGGAAACCGAAGAAGAAAGTCTATATAGCCGTAGATAATGACTATGCAGGGCATTTAAGTGTAGAAAAGATAAGAGAAGCCTTGCAGTGCCGAAAAATTGAAGCGGAAATTATAGAACGTCTCCCGGTAAAGGAAGAAACAGATTGGAACGAAGCCTATCAGGAGGCGCAGATGTATGGAACAATTCAAAATTTAAGATTTTAGCTAGAGGGAAATATGATTATATTTATTGGTTCAGCAGAAAAAGGTTATTTTGCGGAAGAAATCGCAGAAAAAAAAGGAAAAGAATTTGCCTATGTAAAATCAAACAGCCGGATAGAATTACAGAAGACCGAGATTTTGGAGCATCAGGGTGTAGAGTATATGATTTTTGATATTCAGCAATATTTGGACTCAGCTGAAGAAATTGCAAAACAAATTATTACAATTCGCAACTGTAATAATGCAACAGTGATTATTTACGCATCAGGATATATGTTAAAAAATAAAGTTTTGGTAGAGCTGTGCAAGGTTGGTATAAAGAATTTTATTATTGGCGTAACGCTATCCGAAATAAAGCAGCAATTAGAGCTGGCTTTGGCAGGGTATTATGAAGCAAATGGATTTGAAGAACTGGAAATTATTACATTACAGGAGCAGGAAGAAGAACGCAGGCGAGAAGCAAGTTATAAGCTTATCGGCGTGGCTGGCGCAATGAGCCGAATAGGGACTACGACACAAGCGTTGCAGACTGTAAAATATTTGCTCTATAAGGGATATAAAGCCTGTTACATTGAGATGAATGATACAGGATATGTAGAAAATGTTGCTGCCTTTTATGATTGCGAAAATGTAGATGAGGACATGGGCGAAGTGGTTTTTATGAATGTTCATCATTTTTATAGGCAAGATAAGATTTCTGAAATTTTAAAGCTGGGATATGATTTTTATGTTTACGACTATGGAGTTTGTGGCAGCCAAAATTTCAACCGCACGTCTTATCTGGAAAAAGATATACGGCTGGCTTGTGTCGGAGCAAAAGTTTCAGAGGTAGTCTATACAACTACGTTGATAGAAAATGAATTTTATACAGATATTTATTATTTGTTTATCCATGTACCAGAAGCAGACCGAAAAGGCTTAAAAGAGTCCATGAAAGATAAAGAAGAAAGGATATATTTCCCTTGTTATTCTCCGGAAGCGTATGAGTTTGCAATCGATAATCTTCCCATTTATGAAGATATTATACCTTTGGATAATAAGAGTAAGGATATTCCACAGAGAAAGAGTATACGAGATATGTTTAAGAGGAAAAAGAAGAATGGCAAAGCTTAAAAATGGAATTATGGATAATATCCTGAAGGAAAAAGAGGAACAACAGAAACAAGAAGATTTAAGGAAAAAATATCAGGTGGACAACAAAGAAATAATGATTGTCGAAAAAAATAACATGATAAAATTTTTTATACGGGTAATAGGTGGGGTAATCAGGATTGCGGCAACAATAATAATTCTATTGTTGGCCGCAATCGGTCTATTAACGCTCTTGTATCCGGAAATAAGGGTAGAGCTTGTTGCCGTGTTGCAGGATATTTATAACCAAATTAGAATGATGTTATAGAAAGGAAATAGGATAAAAATGGAAAAAATTTTAAAGGATAATATAATTGTTGGATATTACAGGGATAAGGCAATCGTAGAAACGGAATATGGAGAACTCTATTTTTTTGACTGTGAAAATGATTTAATTCCGGTGGGAAGTGTTACAGATGCAGAGTTAGAAACTTTAGACAAGCTGGATGCAGCTATGCAGCAAGAAATTTTAAAGCGCTTTCAGGAGGAATAATATTGGAAAAAAATTGGTCTCAAAAAGCAGAGGAAAATAGAGAATTTGCTAGAAAAAAGATGGAAGAATTTGCAAAGTCCTATCAGGAAAATCCGGAGACGATAGTAGAATATCTAAGATTTTCAAAAAATTTCTATCAGTATTCACAAGGGAATACTGCTCTTATTTATCAGCAAAATCCTCATGCAACCTTTGTTAAATCATTTGCTGGATGGAAAAAAGAAGGGGTATCTGTAAATCGTGGAGAAAAGGGTATTGCAATTTGGTACGCTGTACAATCTACTTTATTAAAACGAGAAGACGGTTCTGTGGTGTCCTTGCGGAATGCCACAAAAGAAGAAAAGGATTTGTATAAAAAAGGGGAGCTGGAAGGGGTAGTAAAACAAGGGTTTCAAATCGGTTATGTTTTTGATATTGCACAAACAAATTTTCCAAAAGAGCAGTACCCGAAATACTTTGATATGGGGCAAGCTTCAGAAGATGCAGATAAAATGATTGCAGCTTTGGAAAGCTATGCGGAAAATGAATTGCAGTGTAGTGTAAGAACAGAGGATTTATCTTCCATATCATTAAAAGGTTATTATTATAAGAATGGAATTGTATTAAATGAGAAACTGGAGGGGGTAGAAAAACTTTCTACATTATCCCATGAAATGGGACATGCCATAGAAAAACACGGTGTAGAGGGAAAGGAAAAGGGAGAAGGGCAACGGGAATATGAGGCAGATTGTATTTCCATTATGCTTCAGGATTATTTAGGCATAGAAATCACAGATGCCCGCAGAAGACACTTTAAACATGCCTACAATCAATTTGAAAAGGAAATGCAGGAAAAGTATCAAGAGCTGCCGTTAAAAGCTCAGAAAAGGGAAATAGAGAGGGAAACGAATGACTCCTTTGAACACATACATAGAGTTATGGGAAAACATTTAAACCAAATAGAAGAATATATGAAAAATCCGGATATCGTACAGCAAAGAAACGTACAAAATATTTCTGCCGAACACAAGATTATAGGAATAGAAAAAAATATGAGGGCTGGAAAAGGATTAGAAATCTAACACCATGGAAATATGTATACCCCCTTATTCCGCATGGAAAAGTTTATTCACAGTTCATGGAAAATAGATTTTCCACAAACTGTAAACATACTTTCCCACACTTCCATAAACAAGGGGTTATACACATTACCACAGTGTCGATGACTACGAATTTGCTAGTCTCATATTTTTTACCCCAATATGTTTTCTCTGTAAAATTCTCTATTTACACGATATCCCATATTTGTTATACTTCTTTTGGTGGAGAGCGGTGGCAAGCCCGCCCTCTCTGCTTAATCTTCTAAGTCCTGTTGAATTTCTTCAAGCATGGTATTCAGTTTCTTCTGTCTTTCTTTTTCGTCTTTGGCTTCTTTCAAATCTTCCAAATCTCTTTTAAATCTTCTAAGCCATCCTTTCCACTGTTTATCTGTCATACTTAAAACCTCCATTTCGTCGACCTCCTTTTTGGGTTAAGCCTTGCCTTTCTTAACTGTCTTTATTATACTATATAGTGCGCTATATGTCAAGGGCTTTAACGGCTATTTTAAGATTTTTCCTACTTTTTCTTGTATAGCATCCATATAGAATTTTCTCATGCTTGGATATCCTGCTTGCTTTGCTGCTTCTTCGTATTTAACATATTCTTCTTCTTTTACACGGAAACGAATTTCTTTTAGTGTCTTTAAATATTTTATAGTGCTTTCTTTTTGCTTTTGGTTGTATGCCATTTTCTTACCTTTCTTTTTATAATCTACATCGAAAACTAGGGATATTTTCGCATATCTTAAATTCGATTTCTCCTCTACTGTTTATCTTTGTAAGAATACATAAACTTGCAGGTAAATCGATTTCTGGTCCTTTGCTTACTGTGGTGGCATATAGCCCCTTGCTGGTAGCATACATTAAAGGGTAACCACGTCTTGTATTTCCCTTTAATATATCGTATACCATTTTAATTTGCAGTCCTTTTTCCTTATCTACCAAGTAAGGGGTTCTTCCTGTACTATATGGTTTTTTTATGTTAATGCTATATCCTATTGGTACTCCCTTATCTTCTTTATTAACACACTTTGTAGGTATAGAAATGGATTTCTCTAACCAGTTTTCTAAGCCTAATCTTCTGTATTCTTCTCTTGTATCGGGGAAGAATATTTTAATAAAACTTCCTTTATATTCTTTTCCAAGCTCATATATGTGTGCTTTTACCCATTCCCTATGCCAAGAAGTGTCTTTCAAAACATCAAAATACTTATCAATATCTTGTATTTTTAGTTTTTCTATGTTCCTGCACCAAAATGTATTATAATTATTGCTTTGTATCAGTTTGCTTGCTATTGGTTTATTTATGCTTACTAATTGGCTGTAATAATCCCAGCCTCTATATTTGCTGTTAAAACTTACTTTTTCCCAATTCTGTATTACTTTGTAACTACCATCCTCATTTACATATACATACGTTCCATCTAATGGTCTATGGCAAATCAGCGCTTTCTTTTCCAGATTTTGTACGCCAATAGATGTGATTAACTCTTCTATCATGTTTTTTCTCCCTATAATAACTCTATATTTTTAATTCTTATTACGGTATCTAATTCGTTTTCTTTTTTTTCCAAAATTTCAAACTCGTAATTTATCCAATCTGCATCGGTCACTTGATGGCTGTAACTTTCTTCTGGAATTTCTCCTATTCCATCCCAAACATCATTTATTTCGCAGATTTCGCCTATTTCTAAATCCGGTATATAACCCTTATATTCTTCCTGCATCATTTCCATTGCTTTTTTTACTACTTCATTCATGCGTTTCAGTCCCCTTTTTTATCTGATATCTGTTACTTTCACTATGGTTTTAAATAAATCCGCATCATTTTGTGTGATTTCAAAGTCGCAAAATTTTTCTTCGCCGTTCCCGTCATAAATTGCTACTGCACCAGACTCAAGAATTTCTGTTGCATTTCCTTCCTCTCCATCCCATAACTGTCCGAAGTAATATTCATTTTCTATTTTAATTTCTTCAATTCCGCCATAAATATAATTTAGTGTTTTCATAATCTGTTCTCCTTTACAAATTCATATCACATTACTTATTTTTCTTTGTCTTGTTGCAATCTTTCTAATTCTGCAACAACAAGTCTTTCCATATATTCCGGTGGCTTTGCAATCTCGTTTTCCCAGTTTTGCACAGCTCTACGTGGTATTCCTAACATAGCTGTTATTTGCTCTGTGTTAGCCCTGCTTTAAGTCTCGCTTCTTTAATTTTGTTCATGGTATCATCTCTTTCTATATTTCTTTTTCAAATCCATAAAATTTATATAAGTAATCCTCAGTTTCTTCGGCGTTGTCTCCTACTGCTCTAAAATATGGCATAATCTTCAGTTCTTCTTCTTTTACTTCCCTGAACGGAGATACCAAAAAAGATGCGTACTCTCCATTACATTTTTGTACCACATAACGGTTTTGAATATTGTTTGCTTTAAACATTTTTTTAATCTTCATATTATTCCTCTTTCTATTAACGACCGATAGGTCAATGTATTTTTAATTATTATTTTATACTGGCTGTCCAGTACACACTTGAAAAGCCTGTTTTTCTATAAATCCTAAAATAATTTCATTATTTCTGTATTGTTCTTCGCTTAACCCATTTCCTGCCAAGAAATCACTTGTAGCTCCGATATTCTCAAAGAAAAATGTCCCGAAAATTTCGAGTCTATTATCTAATAAAAATTGCTGGATTTTCCGGCTGTGGCAGCTATCTGCGCCTTTTACTTTCCATTTTAATTTCTGTCTTAAATCTGTGTTGTATCCGCAACAAAATCTTACTGCTTTAATTCCTTCTCTTGTCATTTTTCATCTCTCTTTCTCCCCGGCATGTCGTTAGGTCAACGTTATTGTTATCCTACGAAGCTATAATATGCTTTTTCTTATTGGTGTTTTTGGAATACCACAAGATTAAAGCTTCTTTATAAAATATATTTTATCACCAATTCTAGTGAAAGTCAATAGAATTATCACTAATTTTAGAGATATAATTTTCTCTATCGTTATCTGTTTCAATGTATTTTATGATATCTCGTGGCTGCATTTCCAAGATTGCACAAAGTCGATTAAGATTATCTAAAGAAATGGAAGTATCTTTATTTTTAAATTTTTTCATAGTTGATTGCCCGAAAATTCCAGTTTCCCGGGCTTTTGTTGTGTTCACACCAATTTTCTCCAGTTCTTCTATTATGTCGATTTTATATTCTAACATTTCTGTTACCTCCACTATGATTATATACAATATAGTAGCATCATGCGTGAAAAAGTCAATATGTATATTCACAAATAATAGTGAAAATCACATTGACATTCACTAAAATTAGTGATAAAATATAATTGTAACAAAGGAACATACATTATCAGAACGGAGGAATGAAAAATGCACAGAGAAAGTGTTACACAGGCTTTACTTGGAACGGCATTGTTATTTAATACTGTATTTGAAATGCCTAATAATATGAGTTTTACAGGACAAATATTTTCAGTAGGAATAATTTCATACATGATATTTTGCTGTATCGAAAAAGTCAGAAGATGGGAAATTTTAATGAAAAAGAAGTCCACCCGGCGGCAACCAAAAGTGGACTGAAAAAATATTATGATTTTAAATTATATAGGAAAAAGGCAAAGATGTAAAGAGATAAGAATAGATGATTTTCTTTTTTAGGAGAGGAGCGCAAAGTAAAGCGGATACCTTTTTAAGCATTTCAAAATCACCGATTTTTTTCGTATATGGCTGCATGGGGAAACGACCATGCCCGATAAGCAGAAGAAACACAAGGGTATACAGAGCTTCGCCCTTGTGTTTCTTCTGCTTACCGGGATTGTTTATCGTTATCCCATACAGCAAAATATACGAAAATTTAATACGGGTGATTTTAGAAATACTGCTTTTTAGGCTGATTTCTGAGAAACCACAAAATCAATTATTAGGAGGAATGTAAATGCCATATTTTTATGAAGCTGAATTAAGAAATAAAAGAACTGTTTTAGTTCGTGGTAAAAAAATAATTTATACAGATGCAATGACAGATTGCAAAAAAGTTTTTGAATTTTCTATAAAAGAATTACGCTTAGATAAAAAAGCGGAAGAATATGCGTTTATGCTTGCATACGATACTAAAAAATCACTCATCGGTATTTTTGAAATATCGCATGGAACGATAAATACTGCATTGTTATCGAATAGAGAAATTTTTATGAGAGCTCTGCTTATTGGAGCTGCAAATATTATCATAGTACATAACCATCCATCAGGAAGTATATTACCCAGTGGGCAGGATAGGGATGTTTGTAAAAGGATTATGAATGCAGCAAAATTGTTAGAAATTCCATTGGATGATTTTATTATCATAGGTAGTGGAGAATATTATTCCTTCCGGAAAGAAAATGAGCTTTTATAAGCCAAGAAAGGCTATTTATAAGGAAAGTATGGGTGGGTGCTATTTATAGCACCCAATTTTAAAATGGTGTGAAAACAATACATTCAATTTTCTTTTTTAGGAGAGGGGGCACAGAGAAGACCGATAGAGAAGCTTGTCACACCAATATTGCGAAATAAAAAAATAATCTAAAGGAGAAAGGATATGCAAAGTATAGTGTCTTATAAAGACAGAGGAATTGGCGGGAACAGCCATTATAGAGGAAACTGTTCACCGAGGTTAATTGAGGATTTAATTGATTTTTACAAAGTGAAAAATATTAGTGATTATATGTGTGGTTCAGGAACAACAAAAGACGTGGCAGACAGGAAAAATATAAAGGCGAATGTCTATGACTTAAATCAAGGATTTGACCTTTTAAATATGGATGTTCCGGAAAGAAATGAATTTATTTTTTGGCATCCGCCCTATCATAACATGATACAGTATGCGGATAATATGTATGCAGCATCAGAGATAGAGAAGAAATACGGTATCTGTGCAAATGAAGTAGATTTATCACAGTGTAGAAATTGGGAGGATTTTATTAAAAAATTAAATGCTTGCATGATAAAACAGTTTGCCTCTTTAGAAAAAGGGGGACACATGGCAGTTTTAATGGGAGACTTGAAGAAAAAGGGAAGGTTGTATAGTATGCTTTTAGAAATTGCGAAACCGGGTATCATTGAGAATATTGTCATAAAAGTACAGCATAATTGCACCAGTAATAAATATCAATATGTGAATGAAAATTTTATTCGTATACAGCATGAATATGTTTTACTGTTAAAGAAGGCAGAGGATTTGATTTATCCAGTGCAATATGCAGTCAACAGAATAGCAGATATCCGTAATCTGGAAAGTGTAACATGGAAAGATGTGATTGCGGATATTATAGAAAAAGCTGGTGGGAAAATAGAGCTGCATAGTATTTACCAGCAGGTTTACGGATATAAAAAAGCAGAAAAAAATCATCATGTAAAGGAGAAGGTCCGTCAAACTTTATATGCCTATCGGAAGATATTTTTCTTCGAAAATGGTTTATGGTATTTAAGTTAAAAAAGGTAGGTGCTATTTATAGCACCTACCTTTTTGTTCCCTTTCCTAAAAAGAAAAAATATGGTTGTTGTAGAAAAAATGTTGCTTATTTATCTCTATAATGAGTACCACATTGTAAAATTTCAATGCTATTTTCGTTAATTCTAAAGACAATTCTATTCTTCTCATCAATGCGGACGCTCCAATATCCAGCAAGATTTCCACTTAATGGTTCTGGTTTTCCGATACAATTATAACCATTTCGATCAATGTCTAATAAAAGTCGGTTTATTTTTTTTAATGTTTTTTTGTCTTTAGTCTGCCATTCTAAATATTCATTCCACGCATTATCTTCCCAGAGTTTTTTCATTAGTCTACCTCAATCAAGTCATGCTCTTTTAACGTACTTTTTCCAGAATGAATATCATTTAGCCGTCTTTCTAATTCGTCCATATTTTCTTTGCTGCAGAATGGATCAGCGGATAGTTCAAAAGGAATACGATTTTCACGAACAACTGCCTTGAGAAAAATAGTAATTGCAGTAGACATATTCAATCCTATGTCATTAAGTGTTCTTTCGGCGCTTCGCTTTATATCATCATCTACACGAAAATTGATTTGTGCCATACTACTCACTCCTTTTCTATTTCTTATATATATATTATAGCAAAGAAAGATAAAAAGCAAGCAAATTACTATATAATTGCTATACAATATCACACCTTTGCATTACATCTGTATTTTAATACTTTTTTAGAACAAAAGAACGAATGATGCTGTCTGTGGTTCTGCAATTTGTCTGTTGCTTATAAGTTAGACACTTTTCTTTCAGCATAGGAAACGTGAGTTTTCATTCGTTCTGAAGGCATATCACAGCCTATGTTCTGCGTCAATGATTGCCCTACGGCGTATCGGTGTTTCTGTAGAAACACCTTGCTCATTGACGCAGAACATAACGCCTGTGATGAAAATGGCTCATAAGCAACAAACAAGTTGCTTAGCACCTTGACAACTACATATCGTGTTCTTCAGTTGTTGAAAAAAATATATCACAAAATAGACCTGGAAAGGAGGTGGAAATATGACAGTTGAAATAACATCTATTGATATCAAAGAAGGTATTGTAACGATTACAGCGATTGATGTTTCAGAAGAAAATCTTCAAATGCTGGAACGAAACAGAGAAGATGTAGAAAAAGAGATAAGTTTTATTTTTGATACTCATGAAAAAATAGAATATCAATATCTTTATTCTTGGCTACATAGACAGAAAGTTACCCAAGGATCTACTACATGGGGTGAAGCTTTAAATGCAGTAATTGGAATTATTACAACCATATCACAAAAATATAGGAACTGGGATTAGCCTAGTTCCTGTATGGAAAATTTAATAGTTAAAAAGCAGAAAGGATTTTAATTATGAGAGAAAAAATGATGATGAGAGTAGAAAAATTAAATGAACTTTTGAGAGAACAAGAAAAAGATTTTACAGTGGAATACGTGCAACGTTGGAAAAGAAATGAGAAATTGGAAGGATATGCCATTTTGAGATCGGGCAGTAATACTTATCCTATAATTTATAATCATGAAAGTATTATTCAGATGTCAGATAAAGAATTGATTGAATATATGGAAAGTATCTTAGCGGGAGATCAGCCAGAAGCAGAGAAAGTTAGTAATGTGATGAGAAATATGGACTATATAAAAGAAAATCTCTATATGACCTTGATATCTTTAAATAGAAATGTTGAAGGACTAAAACAAGAAGATATTCTATTTATCCCTGTAGAGGATATGGCAATTACTTTTTATATTCGTATTGAGTTTGGAGAAAGTATTGGAAAAATAAGAGTGAAAAATGATCTGTTAAAAGCTCTCAACCTGACAAAAGAAGAAGTCTTTTTATACGCAAAAGAAAACTTAGAAAAGCATTATTGTATTGCACCTATCGAAAATATTATAAAAGAATATATTGAAGATTTTCCGTTAGAGGAAGAAGATAAGAAAATTAAAATATTGGTTGTAACTACAAAAGATAATGATGAAGGCGCAGCGCTTATGGTTAGTGAAAAAGTAATGGATAAATTAGAAAAACAGTTTTCTTCTAAATTTCTTATACTACCCAGTTCTATTCATGAATTTATTGCAGTTCCTTATAAATCAAAAGACGATATAAGATCATGCAAAAAAATGGTACAGGAAGTAAATAACACAGTGTTATCGCCAAATGAATATTTATCAGATAATGTATTTGTTTGGGAAAATGGAGGATTACATAAGGCTTAAATGAACAAGGTGCTATTTATAGCACCTTGCCAATTAAAGTGTGTATAGTGTATTAGAAATTATAGGGTGCTATTTATAGCACCTTATAATTTTTAACCTGAAAATTGTTTACTTGCCATTGTTTTTAGACTCTATTTTAAAACGGAAACCTACAATTTTTCGGCTGCATTTTAGTGGTTCATAACTTATGTTATAGCCTAATTTTACATTGATTTCTTTTAATGCCGCATCAATAACTCGTGCTCGAAACATACTCATTTTTGTATATTTGTCTTCAGTTCCGGTTGCTTTTCTGATTGTTTCCTCACTTAAAGTTATAATCGCTATTTTATCAGCATATACCTTTTGCCCTTTCATTGCTTCACGTATTAGTTCATAAATACGAATTGCATAAATCGTTTTGAGCAATATAATATCTTCTAATACATATTGTGTATAGTAACCTTTTAATTGTATTAAATAAGGCTGTAAATCTTCGTGGAGCTTTATTGTAATAATTCCGTTGTTATAACTGCAACTACTGCACCATTGGAATATTTTCCATTTATGTTTAGGGTTTCCATCACCAATCTCAACGACTTCTTGTAAAAGATGTCTGCAAATATCATATACGTCAGAATATAAATGTGTACTGGGGATGTCTAGTAATTTTGCCAATTCCATAATAGATATTTTGTATGTATAGAAATCATTGTCTTCCTTCACAATCTGCATAATTGTGAGGCGCAGCAATTTTATTTCATTCAAAGAGAGGCAGCTTTTACTCTTAATTAAATCGTTTGCCATAACAACCTGATTTTCTTTGTTTAAACACATATTTTTCATAATTGTTACCTCTAATAAAGATATAACTATTATACTATAAAAGGTAACAATGTCAAGACGCTTGTTTCTTTCAGGTGTATTCACTATCAGACTACCTAAATGTTTCCTTTCAACTACCTAAATGTTTCTTTTTACAACCCGGATGTTTCCGTTCAAAATCCATAAACTATTTAAGACGTACACCCGTAGGTGCTCCTGTGGCATTCTGTTTACTTCCGTATATCCGTCGTATGGGAACTTAAAGTATAGCCTAAAATTAGGGGTAAGAAAAGGGGTGTACATAGCTGCGCTGCGCTTGCCCCTTGTCATTCCCCTAATTTCTGGCCATTTTTGCGTTGTCCCATACAGATAACGGATATACGGAAATCAGCAAAACAGAAAATAGCAGGAATATCCTGCGGGTTGAGGTAAGTCCCACCAGACTTCCGTCAACCGGAAATCAGTTTTGCTAGACAAATTTGTATATCTAAAAATAAATACAAGGAGAAAAATCATGAAAAGGTACAGAAATGCAAAAGGAGAACTGACAAGGAGTATCAAGGAAATCGAAAAAGAAACGCTTGCAGAAGCAAGAAAATATTACCGACTGGGTGGCATTTATTTAAACAATGAAGATAAGAGAGAGTATGTATTGATTGAAAATGATGAAATTCTGGCACGTTTTAAAAGTTTTGAGGGATATAATTTATTTATTCCGGTTGCAAATTTAGGAACATTTTTGCCAGATGTGGCAACCCAAGGGGCGGAACTGGCTTTTGTAAAATAATATTCTGTTGACGTTTCACATTCTGTGCAATATACTGAAAGCACAGAATGTGAAATAGAAATAATAGAAATGTTTAAAGAAAAAGAATAGAGTAAGTAAGCATAGAATTTTATGATTTTAGGAGGTATAAAATGTTAGAAAATAGAGATTTAGAACAGATTGCAATGCTGTTAGAAAAATCAGCGGAAAAGACAAACGAGAAAATTGCTGGCATAGAAAATAAAATATCAGGTATAGAAAATAAAATATCAGGTATAGAAAATAAAATATCAGGTATAGAAAATAAAATATCAGATATGGAAAGTACGATATCAAGTATGGAAAATAAAATATCAGATATGGATGAGAAAATGTCTAAAATGCAAGATGATATTTTAAATATACAACTTACAATAGAAAATGAAACGAATAGAAATATTAAAATTATTGCAGAAGGACATCTTGATTTATCAAGGAAATACAATGAGGCATCAACTATTAAAGCAGAAGAAGAATTGGCTTTAATTCGTTTAAATACGCTTTCTGAAGATGTAAGGAAAATTAAAGCTAAATTGGCTATTGCATAGCAGTGAAAACTGAGAAAGAGTCTTTATATATTACAGAATATAAGGACTCTTTTTTTATGTATAAAAATAAAAAAGTTTCCCCATTACGTTGAGTCAAAAAACGCTGCTTTAAAAGACGGGAGTATATAAAGAGCATAAGGGAAAACTGACGTCACATAAGTGTTCCGCCTAGGCAAAGCCTAGGGTTTTCCTTGGCGTCAATTTTAATTTACTATATATAGATATAAGCACTTTTTATATATGATTATTGCAATGATTACCATAAAATGTTACACTCAAAGTAGCTTAGGTGCTGTAAATAGCACCTTAAAATATGAGGTGAGAATATGGTAAAAATACAAGTTAGGAATGTGCCAGATGATGTGGCACTGAAATTAAATGAAATGGCAGCAAGCAAAGGGCTAAGTAGAGAAGCTTTTCTGCGTAATTATTTTCTTACATTAACAACAAAGAAAGAAGTACAGTTTGCAGAAGATAAATTTGGAAATCTGGTGAACGTTTTGCTGGAAAGATTGGAAGAAAATAATATGATAATGGAACAGTGTGTTCATGTAATGGAAAGATTGGAGGACAATATTTTTGAGCGAGAAAATGATGAGTAAGAAAATCCAGAAGGTCTATAATCTGGAACAGAAAGATATCGACATTCTTCAGGAAGTAATGCAGGAGTATGGATATAAAACACAAGTACAGGCGGTGCGTCATGTAATCCAAAGCTACAAAGAGATGCAGGATGAAGAAGTTCAAAGCAGGAAAGTTGCGGAACAGATATTGAATGTTTTTTCGGAGGTTTATAAAGATTATTGGAAACGATTATATTCTTCTGTAAGAGCAACTGATAAGAATGTTTCTGTAATGCTGGATGCTTTAAACACAATGCTAATTGAAAAAGACTATGGAGCATGTGTTTTTACAGACACATTTCCATCGCCGGTAATATCTGACTCACAAGAACATTTGAAAAAGAAAATAGGAAAAAAGAAACAAGAAATAGACAGGAAAAAACGAAAAAATAGTATGATAAAAAATTAGGTGCTATTTGTAGCACCTAATTAGAAAAAAGGGAAGATATGGGAAAAATTAAAGCAGGTGTAGTAGTTGTTACGGAATTTTGTAAGCCAGATAATCAGATGTTTCAGGGATATATAAACTATATGGATAGAGATGAAGCGGTTCGTAATGCACATATTGATGAATATAATGTTTATCAGGATTATATGGGTAATCCTTACAAGACAACGGGATTATTTACACAGGATAAATCAAGATTATCTGAAAAAGAAAAACAAGAGTTAAAAGAGCAATTCTCTATGGCGCAAGATAACAAATCATTGATGTGGCAGACAGTTATTAGCTTTGATAATGAATGGCTACGCAAACAAGGATTATGGAATGGGTATTTAAGTACACAGAATGAACAAAAACTTCAAGGAATTATTCGTAAATCAGTCAATGAGATGTTAGAAAAAGAAAATCTCCAAAATGCTGTTTGGAGTGCAGCATTTCACTTAAATACGGATAATCTGCACGTTCATATAGCGATTGTAGAACCAATTCCAATGAGGGAAAAGAAAGCTTATCCTGTATATAAGACATATACAAAAAATGGGAAAGTTGAACAGGTGCAAGTTGGAAGTGAAATGGAATATAAAGGAAGATTTAAACTTTCCAGTATAGAAGCTTGTAAGAGTGCGGTTGTAAATGAAATTGTAAATACGAGAGAACAAAATCTTGAAATCAACAGAGTTATTCGAGAGTCGATTGTTCAGAAAAAAAGAGAAACGGCACTTCGACAAGATGAAGAATTGGGAAAAGCGTTTTTCTCTTTATATGAGAAAATGCCGGATTGTAAGCGTAGCTCGTGGAATTATAATAATAGTAAAATGTCTCATTTAAAAGGGGAAATTGATACACTAAGCAATGCGTATCTTAAAAAATACCACAAAAAAGATTATGAAGAATTAAAAGAAAAGTTGATGAAGCAAGATGCGTTATATAGGGAAGCTTATGGAGAGTCGAAGTCTTCATATTTTGATGGGAAAATAGAAGATTTATATACTAGATTGGGAAACGCAATTTTGAAAGAGATTAGGGAATACGATAAAAATAAAATTGACATGGAAAATCTTTCAAAGGGTGAAAATGTAAATTTGGTATCTTCAGAAAATGATTTTATAAACCATGAAGAAAAGATAGAGGATGTGAGTTCTGAATATAAAGAAAAAGAAGCAGGGAAAAAAGAGAGCAAAAAAGGAGGGACAAGTCATAAGCAAAAAACGGAAGAACAGAATTTTGAAAAAAGAACAGAACCTTTAAAAGAACCAACAGATACTAAAGAGAAATATGAAACAGTTAGGTTGAATAATAAATGGAAACAGAATAGTATACATCGAAGAAAAAGTTATAATACACAAAGGGCTATAAATGGTTTGAAAAGGGCATTAGATAATAGTTATGAAAGCTATAAAAATCAAAGAGAATATGAGAGAGTTTTGGAAGAACAAAGGCGGGAAAGAAACTCTAAAAGAGAAATTCCAGTTTAGGTGCTATAAATAGCACCTAAACTGGAATTTTAATACTTATGTTGTTTAACGTATATAAGAAAACGCTAAATATCAGCTTTTTGTGTATTTTCTCCATGCGGCTTCATCGATAGTAAAACTGCCAACCTGATGTTCATTTTTAACAGGAACAGGATCTGGCACATAGTAAACCTTTTTCCCGATTACGCCATCATTATCTGCAAAATTCATTTCTATTCGGATTGCACCTTGCTTAAAAAGATTTCTATAGATAGTTTCATCGGCATCTCCGTAATCTTTTAAATCATGTATAGCATCCATTTTATACAAAAAATCAGAAGGCAATTCTTCGATTAAAATAGGTGTTCTAAAAGTCTTTGTTCGTTCTGTGATTTTTCTTGTGTATTTTAGAATGTCTGTTGTTTCCAGATCATCTTTGAGAAAATTATAGTGGCAAACTTCAAGGGCGTTTATAGCTGCACCTTTAGATATAGTGCTTGCATTGGGATTATTTATTATTTCCTTAAAAGACTTACAATTTTTTAAATAGGCTTCAATCTGTGCGTTATCCATAAAATATGTATAAGGTACTTTTTTTGTTTGCTTCGTGATAGATACAATACTTTTTTTAAAATAATCTTCTAGCTCCTTTGTATGAAACCAAATACTTTCGGTCATATTTTTGCGATTAAGCTGAATACTTGCAAGTCTTACCCAATCAATCCCGGCAGTAGTGTCTCCCCTCTTATTTGAGCGAATATATGTACTTTTGACAAATGGTCGAATGTATTTATTTACCCATACACGGGATACTTTTAGCATTTTACACACATCCCTGAAAGACGTTGTGTATTCATGTTCAAGAGCTTTTAAAAGTTCATTCCAAGACTTGAACTGTACGTTATTTTCTTGTACTTTTGATCTTGAAAAATCCTGTTCCATATTATTCATACGTCTCCTCTCATTATATGTTAGTTTATATTATAACATAAAAAAGCTGAGGGCGAAATGGCTGTAATATTTTACTGTTTTTCATGTATCTGATTATTGCTATTTCGAACAAGACTCATATAAATTATCAAAAATTTTAGGGTGCTATTTATAGCACCCACATTTTTTAGTATAAGAAATTGATTGACAAAACAATAAAAATATAATAATATCATTTTATGATAAATGTAATAAAATAAAAAACAAGTTTATTTATGAGAGAGGAGAATATTATGAAGACAGTGGCATTTGTAAATATTAAGGGAGGGGTTGCTAAGACAGCTAGTGTAACTTCTGTAGCACATATTTTAGCAACACAATATAATAAAAAAGTTTTAATGATAGACCTTGATCCGCAAGCGAATACGACAGCACGCTTTAGTAATATCAATGTATATGAAAGGTTAGAACGCAAATTACATGGCGACATTAGAAGCATAGATAATTCGATTTCAGATTTATTGTTAAATAGGAATATGGACGTTCATGATTGTATCCGGAAAACAGTATATCAAAACTTAGATATTATCCCGTCTGATCTGCAATTAGGAGATGTGCAGGACCGGATTAAGGCAGATGTAACCGTACCACCACAGTTTCGTTTAAAAGGACATATCAAAAAAATAGAAAGCGAATATGATTATTGTATTATAGACTGTGCTCCTTCAGTTTCGATTGCGAATGTGAACGGCTTAGCAGTCTGTGATGAAGCTTACATACCGACAACAACAGATGGAGACAGCTTAGAAGGTGTAGCTTATGCGTTAGATTTAATTCGCACTGTTAAGGATTATAATGATAAATTAGAGATTTCCGGATGTTTTTTTACACGCTGGGAAAATCAAGGAGTGCCCAAAATGGCGTATGAGCTGTTGGAGGAGATGGTTCCGGGAGTGTTGCTGCCATTTAAAATGTATAAATCCAAACTCATTGGAGAGGGTAGTTACCTGAACTTGCCACTTCTTATTGCGGACAAAAAGAAGACAGTTAGCAAATTGACAACGAATTATTTGCATCTGACAGAGTTTATTATGGCAGATAATAAAGAAGAATACTTGAAGCAATATGATGAAGAAAGAAATGTTTACCTTACCTTAGAACAGATTATAGGAATTGAGCAAACAGAGTCAGAGGCGGAACAAGAATTGCAGGAAGATATAAAGAAGAATGGTATTTGTGAACCGATAACAGTGGTAAAACAAGGGAAAGAATATTTACTTGTAGACGGAAAGAAAAGATGTAAAGTGCAGGAAAAACTGATTTCTGATGGCATTTGGGATAAATATAGACCAATTCCAGCAAAAATAGCTGAAAGATAAGAGAGGAAGATATAAATGGCTAAATTAAATGTAGACGCTTTAAGAAAAGGAATGGGAAGACAGTTTAATAATCAACAGTCTATTTATGGAAATAAAGGAAATGATAATTCCACAATTAAGGTTGGCAGTGGGCTTATGGAAGCTATGAATATGAAATCTGCTGAAATGGAAGAAATTCAGGTTACTCACGATCAAATACATACGACAGATAAAAACGATTGGAGTATGAAAGAGGAAGAAATAAAAGAGCTCGCAGAGCTTATTAGAGATGTAGGTATATTAAATCCTCCGATTTTGAAAAAAGTAGGAGATAAGGATTATGAAATTGTTGCCGGTGAGAGAAGATATCGTGCTATGGGATATTTAATTCAAGAAGGTATTTGGTCTTCAGATAGAAAAATAAAAGTACATATATTTAATCCGAATTTGATTACGTTGCCACTTACAGATGAAGAAAAAGAAGATTATGTACGCCTTGCGGAAAACTCAGGACAAAGAAATAAGACAGATGGAGACTTACTGTTACAAATGCGTGGGTATCAATCCATTTACACCTCTTTGCGTGAAAAAGGAGAACTTACTGGTATAAAAACAAGAATGCTTTTAGCAGCGGATATGAAGATTTCACCATCAAAAGTAGCACAGCTTCAAAAAGTTGAAAATCGAGGTTCAGAAGCTTTAGTACAAGCACTTTTAGACGATCAGGTTACAGTATCGACGGCTCAGAAAATTGCCGATATGCCGGAAAAAGAACAGGAAGAATTTATTACTGAGGTTTCTACAAAAAAAGAACCGGGTGAGAAAATTGAAAGAATTGATATTTTAAAATTCCAAAATGAAAAAGATAGTAAAGCTTTAACCGGAAAGCCGACGGTAGAAGAAAACTCAGAAAATACAGAGGAAGAAGAAAAACCAGAAGGTATTTTAATATCAGGAAAGAAATTTCGTAAAGATATTAACGTTATCATGAAGAAATTAAAAGAAAAGGATATATATCTTCAAGAAGAAGATTATGAAATTTATCTGAGAAGTATAGAAAAACTGAAAAAGATATTAGAATAGATGTGCTTTATGAGAACCGTAGACTTTGAGGAAAAATAATGAGATTGGGAATGGAAGGAAAAATAAGACGGGTAGAAGTGAAACAACTTTCTGAAGATACCACAGAATGGTATTACGGAATACTTCGAGCAACAAAAAATAGAGACAAATATTACAATAGGATACAATGGGTAATTTTGGGAATGATGCTCAGTGTTATTTTACTGCTATTCATAGTAAAAGGAAATGTAATGCTTATTACTACTACATGGATGGTTTTTTACTGTTTGTATAGGTTTAGCGCACTGGCTTTAAAACGGCGTGCAATAGATGGTTACGCATCTTTAATGCAATATAAGACACAGTATAATTTTTGTGGTGTGGTAGTGGTTGAAGCTTATCCTTGGATATGGGGAATGTATCCTGAAGCAGTTGTTACGTTTGAATTTGAAGACGAGATGAATAAAAAATATTATACGAATATTAGAGTTCGAAGAAAACGTGACAAGAAGGTAGAAGCGCCGACCTTATGTGTTTGGGATATGACATTATATTTAACGCATCAAATGGAAAAAGAAATTTTATGGTAGGAGCGGGATGGAGATGAATACACGAACAACGTTTTCCATTACTGCAAAATTAGCAGAAATGGAGAATAAAATTTTAGATGAAACGGGACTTTCAAGAGCAGCGTATCATAGGAAAGCTATTCAGAAATATTTAGATCAAGAAAACCCAAGTATTAACGAGAGGTTATTGATACGACAAAAAAGTAATCCGGAATATGTTCGCAAATCGGTAATAGAGCCGGTTTATCTATCGCTAGAGGATAGAGAAGCATTAGAAAAGATTGCTAAGAATTATAAGACAAGTATAGGAACGGTATTTTTGGAAGCGATGTTGGAATATACAGTTCTTCAGGCGGAATTATTAGGGCTGTCTTAAAAGAAACTGAATGTTGGAATTTACTGCATCCAAAAGGAGGAAAGAGAGAATGTATAACAACACTAAGAGAGAGCTTCAATTTCTTTTCCGGACTCTAAATGAGAATGTTTTCTATAATCAATTTTTGACACCCCAAATTTATATAAGCGTTAATACAAGGTGTAAAAATTGGTCGTGTAATCCTTTTGGAAATAAGGGGCAGTATATGATTACAGTACATGAGGAAAAACTGGAAGATGATTTTGAAACTATCGTCATGAATATGTTACATCAAATGATACATATCTTTTGTTTTGAGCATGGACTGAAAGATACTTCACGCAACATGAGATATCATAATAAGATTTTTTATCAGGAGGGAATGAAACGAGGACTTCTTTTTTCATTTGAACCTACAAAAGGATATATAACAAAAGGTATAGGAGAGGAAATAAAAATACTTTTTCAAAAAGAGTTGCAGCAAGAGGAACGTGTGAAAGAGGCGGTAAAGAAAGATAGAGTAATAAGAAGAACAGAAGAAAAAAATAAGCCAATTCGACCATTTCCTGTTAAGATGAAATGTCCTGTTTGTGGAATGAAAGCTAGGGCAAAAAAAACGGGTTCTTTGATATGTGGAAAATGCAATGTATATATGTATCCTGATAATATTTAATGTTTTATAAAAGGTCATAGTGCAGGCTGCGCTATGACCTTTTATGATTTCCAGAAAACTCCGTTTCCGGAGCTGTATTTGATTATCAAAAAATATATTAACATACAAAGGCAGGGAACAGAACGTGAATTATGGATATGCGAGAGTATCTTCAAAATCTCAGAATGAAGACAGACAAATTGTGGACTTGTTAAAACAAAGAATTTTGATTACAAACATCTATTTAGATAAGCAGTCAGGAAAGAATTTTGATAGACCACAATATAAAAAGATGTCAAGAAAACTAAAACCCGGCGACACAGTTTTTGTAAAATCAATAGATCGCTTTGGAAGAAATTATGATGAAGTTATTCAACAGTGGTATTATCTAACGAAAAAAAGGAAGGTTGAGATTGTTGTTTTAGATATGCCGTTATTAGATACAAGAAGAAGTAAAGATTTATTGGGGGAATTTATTACGGATCTTGTGTTACAAATTCTAAGTTACGTAGCGCAGGCGCAAAGAGAGGATATACGTCAAAGTCAGGCAGACGGTATACGCTTGGCACAAGAAAAAGGAGTAAAATTCGGAAGACCAAAAGCGATTTCGAAGGAGGAGTTTCAGAGTTTATATACACAAGTAGCGTTAGGCAAATTGAGTAGGAAAGAAGCTTGTGAGCAGGCAGGGATTTGTTCAGCTACTTTCAGAAGATATGAAAAAGAATATATTGGATAATATGAAATTGAAGTAAGGTGCTATTTGTAGCACCTTACTTTTGAACTTTAAAAAGTATTAAAATAAACCTTTGTTAAAAAGTATTAAAAATATTGATTTTTGAGCTGCATCGTGATATAAAAAAAGTATCAAAATAAACTAGAGTTTAAATGGAGATGTTTTATGGAGCATATATATGGATATGTAAGAGTCAGTACCACAAAGCAGAAAGTAGAAAGGCAGATTGCGAATATTAAAAAGCGGTATCCTACTGCTATAATTTTTTCAGAGAAATATACCGGTACGACTATGGATCGACCAGTTTGGAATAAACTGATTAAAGGACTGAAACCAACAGACACGATAGTATTTGATGAAGTAAGCAGAATGAGCAGGACAGCAGAAGAAGGGTTTGAGTGTTACATTGACTTATTCTATCAAGACGTAAATCTTGTCTTCCTGAAGGAAGAACACTTAAATACAGATGTGTTTAAAAAAGCATTACGCAGCAATATACAATTAACCGGTACAGATGTAGATATCATTCTTGAAGCAGTAGACAGATATTTGATGATAGTGGCAAAGAGACAGATAGAAATTGCGTTTCAAAATGCAGAACAGGAAGTAGAGTATTTGCATACAAGAATTAAAGAGGGTATTGTTCGGGCACAGATGGATGGCGTACAAATCGGCAGGGCGAAAGGCTGCACAGTAGAAACGAAAAAATCCATAGAAATGAAGGATAAAATAATAAAAATGTCTAAAAGCTTTGAGGGAAATTTGAAGGATAAGGAGGTAATCGCTATATTGGGTATTGCCAGAAATACGTTTTATAAATATAAAACACAGATAAAAGAAAATGCGTATTTGGTATAAAAGATATTTCTTTTGGTTTTATATCAATAGTTGGAGTAGTGGAAAGGTTTATGCCGATTGTCCTCCTTATCTTCTGCCCGTTTTGCTTGTTAATCTGCGGAATAACATACATCTTTCTTGCTCTAATGCGGTAATTCTTTCGAAGTCGGTTCGGTTGCTGGGACTTTTTATAAAAAATTGGGATGAATGAAACGTGTTGACACGCGAATAATAATAACATATAATAAAAGTACGAAAAAACATACGATTTTTAGTACGAAAAAAGGAGTGTTTTATATGTTAGCTGTAAAGAGTATGGATGTTAGGGATAATTTCAAAAGTTTATGCGATAAAGTTTTTGGTGGAGAAACATTGATTATTTCAAGACCTAAAAATGAAAATGTTGTCATGCTGTCCGAGTATGAATACAATGAAATGATGAAAGCCAAGAAAAATGCTGATTATCTTGCTATGATAGACAAATCTATGGCAGAAGCCGAAGCAGGCGGATTTATCACAAAGACCATTGCAGAACTGGAGGCTTGCGAGTAAATGAACATAGTGTTTACACCTACTGCATGGGAGCAATACACCGAATGGCAGAGGGAAGATAAAAAGATGGTAAAGCGTATCAATGAGCTTGTAAAAAACATTGACCGCAACGGGCTTTTAAATGGTATTGGCAAGCCCGAACCATTAAAGCACCGTAAAGCATGTAGCAGACGTATTACAGATGAGCATAGATTGGTTTATAACATGGATAGCAACCAAAATTTGATTATATACTCATGTAAATATCACTATGAAGATTAGTACTCCCTAGTGGAATAGTAAAAATTCTGAAACTTAGAACTATTCGCTATATTAAGAAATGATGACAGTTTTGGAAATAAGTTGTACTAATTTACTCAGAAATGGGAATACTTGAAATGCCTATTCGATATGCTATAATGCCAAAAAGTAATTTTGAGAAATATATAGTTTTTAAAACTGCCAGTAGTTATTTACTACTGGCAGAAAACTTTTATTATTGACTAAGGCGGTCTTTTTTATATTGATATATTTCTCCTAGGAAAACTCCTAATGTTGATAATGTAACTATAATATATGTACCGGAACGCAATGCTTCTCCAATATTCCATGAATGACCAAAATGATTATAAAAAAGGAAACATGCTAAAAAAGTTATAAGGCAGGTGGCAACTGTATAGAGAAATCTTCCTAAAGATGTTTTCGTACTACCAAGTTTTTGAATAAGCCTTCCAGAGAAAAAATTGATTATGCCACAGCCGCCTAAATAGTAGAATACGTACAGAAAAATAATTGGTGAGTTTTCACTGCTATCTATATAATAAAGCATATAAATAATAAAAAATTGGCAAATGATAAAGGTAAATATACCTTTTAACTTTTTTAACATGTTTATTCTCCTTTTTTATAAAGCTTCAGCTAAAGTATTTATTTTTTCTTCGTAAGCTTGAGTTAAAATTTCCCCAAATACATCTGATTTAAAATCTCCAAATGCGAGTTCAAAAAAATCAGATAATAAATCAAGCTCTTCTTTAGAAAATCTTGCAATGATTTGATACAGTGTTTTTCCTTCATATTGCTCTAAAAGTTTTTTCTTGAAGATGCTAAATCTTTTTTTATAATGTTTGGAGATGTTATAGTAATCGTTTAGAGCAATATGCAGTTTTACACTGGATAAGTCATAAATTTTAGAAATATTGTAGGCATCAATATCCTGATAGAAGTCTTCTCTACTAAAACCAGCATCTTTTGTTTCCATTTCTACAATATCACCATTTGCATTTTTAAAAAACAGATGATAATCCTGTAAACTTAAAGGTGGAGCTCCAATAATATTTTGGAGGTCGTTTTTATTAAAATAATTATACCCCATGTCAGCAGAAATTTGCAAGACAGCAGCCATTTGCATTAAATCACCAGCCCATCCTGAAAACGCATCGACATCTCTTTCTAAAAATTCAAAATTTAACCCAGCTGTGCCAACAATACATGCATTTAAGGTTGCTGCATAATGCGGGAAAGAAATAGAGGTTCCAGTTAGTGGATCAATAATAGAAATATCTTCTGGTACAATATCGCTATAAGTTTGTTCTACAAGTTTAACAAATTCTGGATCACGAGGACCAGCTATAACGTCCCATGCCATACCGCTTAAATTTAATCTACTACTGGAATTACTATATCCAGATGTTCTTAAATATTGTAGAGCCATTGCATTGGCATTAAAGACGCTTGGGTATATTCCAACAGTAGGCATTGAAATAGACTCAAGGAACTCCCACGCCAGATCATATATTTTTTTGAACACCTGAAAATCTTGTGAAATTTCGGGTTCACTGGGAATATCATAGGAGACAAAATCAGCAGGTGAGATAGCAGTACATATAGGAGAAGCAATATTTTTATCAATCCCTATTCCGGCGGCAGTTGTTTCGTAGAACTGATCGTATGCCCAATTTGATGGCATAATTTGCCCGATATTTCCGGTAAAACCGCTTGACATATTAGCTACAAAGCTTTTTTCTGCTAAGCCATATACTTTTAATCTATTACATACAGCTCTAGGACCATATACTCCGGGGTGAAAACATCCAGTAATGACTTCGTTAATTCCTTGAAAATAGGGGATGATATGAGAAGCAATATCATCCATCAAAGCATCGTAATCGACAGCAAAATAAATGGTTGCAGAGGGTGGAAAACCAAATTCTCGCGCGGCTTTTTTTGCTTCTTCTCCATCTTTTTGTCCTTGATAGCGATTAAAATAGGAGGCTTCACCGCCGTATGTCTGATAAATTGGGAAAACTCTTAATCCAGCAGCCTCAATAATCTCTAATTCTTCGATAGTCATTTTTTTGTCAAAATTTCCGGTTTTAGCATTTGTTAAGTATCTTCCAATATCTCTATATCCAGCAGCCTTTAAGCCTTTTGCTGTTTCGGCTGTGAGTCGTGTACTTGTGTCGCAGGCAGTAGCTGGGCGAGCTGTATTACCTCTACTGCTTAAAAGGGACGCCCATGTATTTTTACCAGCAATGCCATCAGCACCTAAACGTAAAAAGTCTTGAAATTTGTAAACAGCATTGTAAACTTGGTTATCGAAAACACCAGTTAAGTGACCAGGGTAAAATCCGTTGATTGTTAATCCCCATGTTAATAACCTTTTGGAATTACTATATCCAGATGTATTTTGGGAGAGAGTAGGTGCACTATTCATAGTTCCAGTTCCCCAAATACCATCAACAGGTGTGCATCCCCATTCAATCTGGCAACATTTAATATAATTCTGGTGGGATTTTCTTTCCCATTCCCCATTTGGAGCTGTTAATCCTACTTTATCTCCATAGTTTGTATTCATACCAAGCTGAACTAAATGTTTATAGTATTCGTTTGTTCCTACATTTCCGATATATTTGTAACCGTCTGTATTCATAATTCCTTGCAGTATATATGGACGAACAATTCCATCATCTGCAATTCCTGCATCATTCTGAAATTCTTTAACACCTTTCTGGCTTGTTTCTCCATAAATACCATCTAAAGTGCCGGCAGGATAACCTTTACACCATAAAGAACCCTGAATGATATAATGAATATTATTTTTTACTCCAAATACTGAAACAATATCCGGAAGAGCATCCAGAGTGCCTTTTCCAAAATCACCATCTACAATAAGAGATGAACCATATTGCTTGTTAGCTTCAATTTGTAAGGCTTCTATAAGTCTTTTAAATGTTCCCCGCCCTGTTACACCATCCAGTTCATTGTCGGTAAAAGGTTCAAAACCTTCTATGCCACTATAAGTGTTATTGAGCCATTTTTGTGTTTCTAATACCATTTGATCCATAATAAAATCTCCTTTCATATTTTTATATATAGTAAATATATATCGAAATTTATAATGTAAACTTTGAATTGATAAAAAATGATATTTACAAAAAATATTTTTTTGATATTTAGTAAAGTAGATTTGCAAATCAATAATAGAAAAGGAGAATTATAAAATGGGAAATTATTGTGTAAACAGAAGCAATCAGGTATGGAATATTACAAGATCAAATGGTGGAACAGATGTTATTGGAAAGTTATACCCAAACGAGATTTTTGCATGGGTAGGAGGCTGGGAAGGAAATCACAGTGGTACAGACTACCAGCGTATTTATTTCAGAAACAGTGAAGGAGTTCCTACTCATGGTTGGTTGGCCGGTCCAAGTGGTACAGGATGTTTAACATTGTTACCAGAAGTATGCTATAAAGAAGTGATTTGGAAAGGGAATACATATTATGCGTTTAAATTACGTCGTGCGGAAAAATATTATAGTGCGAACGGCGGAATGATGGGGACACTCCCAGAGGGATATATTATTCTTACAGATAGAGATGCAGCTTGTGGGCAGTCAAATCCGGGATTGATGAATATTTATGCGTTTGAGGCAGAAGAAGGAATTTATGCAGATGTGGGCTCAGCCTTTATCAATGCAGGATTAGATAAAGGTTCGACTATGGGAAAAGATTGCTCATTTATCGGAGCGATTGGATAATTTTTTGAAAAAGGGCGAAATTTCGCCCTTTTTCAAATTTTTCTGCAAATATAACATAATTTTAGATATTGTTTATTCGGATTAAGATATAGAAGAACATGACATTTATTTGAAATAGAAAAATTTTAAGAGTTGGTTTACATTAGATAAAGTTTTGTCTAGTTATCCCTAGGGGGGATAATATGGACAAACTTAGTGATAAAATTGCACAATGTAAATTAGGAAATAAGGAAGTATTAGAAGAAATTATCACGATGATGACGCCGCTTATAAAGAAATATGCAGGTAAAACTTATTTTATGGAAAGAGAAGATGCGATGCAAGAATATTATATAATTTTATTGCAATGCATAAAAGCAATGGAAATTGGAAGGAGTGATCCGGAATATTTGCGTTATATGGAAAAAGCTGTGGAACATCATTTTAGCCGCTTATTGGCAGAAAATTATAAGAAAATGCATGAAATGGATATAGCAGAATATGAATATCTTCTTTCTGATCCAAAGCATGAACAGGAATTGTCAAATATTGAATTCAAATGTAGTATGGAAAAATTGAAGAAGCGAAATTATAAGAAATGGCTGATTATGATGTTGTACATAGAGGCAAATATGAATAGTGCAGAAATTAGTCGGATTTTAGGAGTTTCTAGGCAGTATGTAAATCAAGAAAAGAAAAAATTACTGGAGGAATTTAAAAAATATACATAATAGGTTTTATTATGTGGTTTAATTTGAGAAAAAAGGAGCTGCGAATTCTTGGGGATAGCAGCTCCTAATTGGACGCTAAATGGAATATTTATTTTTTTGGTAATACTGGAAAATCTAATCCGGATGTTTCAGGATTATTTAATATACCCAATAATACAGCGATGCCGCATAAGCATTGTATAATTGTCATTACAGCACCGTTATTTATTTCTACGCCCATAGTAGAAAGAATTGTAAGAATATAACCGGAAATACCGATAATGGTGGATGGATTTTTAAAGCGTTTTAGATAAGTATTCAAATTCATGTTTTCATCTCCTTTTTTATACATAGCGTCCAATATAATTAGAAAAAAGAACAAAGTAGGAGAATTGTAAACTAAATTATTTAAGAGGAGAGTAGTATCGTTGTATGATGTGGATATTATTGGTATAAATGACAATATAAAAAAAATAGATAATGTGCTATAGTTATTTTTGAAGTTGTGTATTTGATTTTTATCAGATATTTTATGGAAAGGTGGATAAAACAATGAAAAAATCGTTATTTTTAGCAGTAAATTTTTTTATGATAACTTCTTTGTTGGGAGGATGTACGCTTACAAAAACGGAGGAAAAGAAAGATAAAGAGACTTCAGGAATAATTCAGAATGATAAAGATGTAGTTGAAGAAGAAAAAACAGAGGAAGAAGTATTGCAAGGAGGTTATGTGAAGAATGAAATAGAAGAAGGCAGTGGTAATAATGTCGAACAAGAAATTGGGACACAAAATCAAATGGAAGAAAATGTTGACAATATTATTAAGCAGGAAAAGGTAGTAGAAGGATATGTTTTGGAAACAGAGGGAAATATTATTATTGTAGATTTAGAAAATTCGGGAGGAAGAAATTATCCAGAAGAAGGTCTTGATCGTGGGGTGGAATTTGATATTACAAATGCAGAAAAAGAAGTTATTCCAACATCAGGTTATCAGGAAGATAGGGAATGCAGAATTAGAACAGGATTAACCGTTTCTATTACTTATTATGAGGAAAAAGGAAGAAACATTGTAACAAAAATTTCTACGGATAATGATGAAAAAGAAATGATCGTGTATGTTTCTTCCGGACAGATACAGGAACTTACAGATGAAACAATAAAAATAGATGTTGACGAAGGGGATAATAATGGAGAAAGTATTGCCTTTAATGTGTCAAAAGCCAGCATGCCACAAGAAGCAAGTGTGAATTCTTTGATCACTGTTACATACTATATGAAAGAAAATACATATTATGCACTCTCCGTTAGTTGTATTGTTCCGTAGATATAAAATTATTACGCAAGATATTTAAAAAGTCATGTTTACAAAATTCTCTTGAAGTTCTTTTTAATTAGTGAGTTAGCTAATTCAAATAAAAAATTAAGAGGTAAGAAACATGACAGATTATGAAAAAGAGGTAATGCGAAATATTATTTATGCAGTAGAAACAGGCGGACAAGTTTATGGTAATAAAGATTATGCTGATTTTACGGAAGCTTATGCAAATACAAGCAACGAAAAAGCAATTACTATTGGTGCAGGACAGTGGTATGCGACAGAAGCCCAGCGTCTTTTAAAGAATATTCGTCAGAAAAATCCTTCTTTATTTGCAGAATTAGATACTGCGGGTATTGGTAACGATTTGGATACAAAAAACTGGGCAACATATCAGGTTTCAAAAGACTCAGCAAAAGCAAAATGTATTGTTCGAATTATTGACAGCGAAGTAGGGCATCAGTGTCAGGATTTATTAGTAGATGAACAGATGGAAGCTTATGTACAGGAGGCTGCAAATCTGGGAGTGACGGATATGGATGCTAAAATGATGTGTGCAAATTTCAGACATCAGGGTGGTTTAGGAGCAGTAACAAGAATTTTAGCAAAAACGGAAACACCGTATACACTTGACCATTTATATGCTGCATGTAAAACGGATACAGGAAATCAGGTGGGGGCGTATAAAAGTCGGCAAAAAATGGTATATGAGTCCTTAAAAAAATATATCAGTAATTTTGTTGTTACACCTGAAGCGGCTATTCAGGCAGCCATTAAAGTCGCTCAGGATGAAGTTGGATATTTAGAAAAGAAATCAAATTATGATTTAGATAGCAAAACAGGTAATGCAGGTGATGGCAATTATACAAAATATTGGAGAGATATTAGACCTGAATGGCAGAAATCTCCTTGGTGTGCCTGTTTTGTTACGTGGGTTTTTGTACAGGCTTTCGGAAAAGCAAAAGCAGATGAACTTTTGAAACACTATCCCTATGTGTATGTGCCTGACTTAGCGAGTCGATTTACCCATCATGCAAATCCTGCAGTAGGTGATGTTGTAATGTTCTGGAATGGAAAAACATTTAGTCATACAGGATTAGTTATTGATGTGCAGGGCGATTTATTTGTTACAATCGAAGGTAATACTGGTCCTAACACAGGCATCATTGATAACGGAGATGGCGTTTACCAGAAAAAATATTATAACAGTAAAATGGCGGGTACGAAATTTGCACGTCCAGATTATAGTGTAATAACTGATATTAACAGTGGAGGAAGCGGAGAAAATCCATTTCCAGGGGACTCATGGAAACCTACGGGAACTGCTATATGTACAGGTGAAGGTGTAAATGTTAGAGCTACACCGGGAGGAACAGTTATTGGATCAGTCAATAAAGGTACTCGTTTTGAAGTTGATGGAACAAAGTCTGGCTCTTGGGTTCATGTGAAAGTATCTGGTATTGGTGTAGGATATATGCATCAGGATTATGTGTCTTATGATAATACAAGTGGCGGAAGTTGGACAACAACAGGAACTGCGACATGTACAGGAAATGGCGTATATGTTAGAGCTACACCGGGAGGCAGTATTATTGGTTCTTTGAATAAAGGAAATCGTTTTGAGGTTGATGGGAAGAAGTCTGGTGAATGGGTTCATATTAAAGTGCCGGGTATTGGTATTGGATATATGCATCAGAATTATGTGTCCTATGATAATGGTAATTATTCTAATGTTAGTATTGCTCAGGCAGAATTAAATAAACGTTTTAATGCTGGTTTGGCAGTAGATGGCATTTGGGGAGCCAATTCCAAAAAAGCTTATATATCTGCTATTCAGTCAGCGCTTAATAGTGTATATGGTGCAGGGCTTTCAGTAGATGGTATTTGGGGCAAAAATACAGAGATGGCATGTGCTGCACATGTATTAAAGGAAGGAGCAAACAATCTTTATGTAGGTGTTCTTCAAATTGGCTTATATTCTACGGGTATGTCATTATCTAATGGCATTGATTGTGATTTTGGACCTTCTACAAAACAGGGAGTGATTAAATTCCAGAACTCTAAGGGCTTATCAGCAGATGGTATGGCAGGAGCAGATACTTTTAGAGCATTAACAGACTCTCACTATTCTGGTGGTGGTTCATGGACGACTACGGGTACAGGAACATGTACCGGAGATGGAGTATATGTACGATTGACACCCGGAGGAAATGTGATTGGTTCTTTATACCGTGGAGATACTTTTGAGGTAGATGGTACAAGAATAGGTTCTTGGGTTCATGTGAGAGTGAAAAATATTGGTATCGGATATATGCATCAGAATTATGTGTCTTTAGGCGGTTCAACCGGAGGAAGTACAGTGAAAACTGCTCAAGCGGCTTTGAATAGCTTGTTTGGTGCGGGCATTAGTGTAGATGGCAGTTGGGGGGCTAATTCAAAAAGAGCACTTATAAAAGCTATTCAGTCAGCATTAAATAAAGTGTATGGTACAAATCTTGTGACAGATGGTTTGTGGGGAGCTGCAACAGAAGCAGCCTGTGCATCACACATTCTTAGTCAGGGAGCAAATAATCTGTACGTAGGAGCTATTCAAATTGGCTTATATGCTCATGGGATTTCTTTATCCAATGGTATTGACCGTGATTTTGGACCTTCCACAAAACAGGGAGTCATTTCATTCCAGAGTAGAAATGGGCTTTCAGCAGACGGTATGGTAGGAAAGGATACTGTAAAAGCGTTAATTCATTAAAAAAACAAGGATACTGTATATTAAAAAATAATTAGTAAATTGAAAAGAGCGGCCCTCAAAAGAGTGAAATCTTTTGAGGGCTGCTTTATGGAAAAAATCCTGCACTTTTTAAACGGAAGAATGATATGTTCAGGTATTCTATCAAAAATTTAATTATATTTAAAATCGTAGTTTACAAATAGGTGGCTATTGTCTTTTTTATTTATAGAATTTATAAATTCAATAAAAGTGAAAGAGGTGTCTATATGTTATTAAAAAAAGGAGACAAAGGTGTACAGGTAAGCTATTTACAGTATGGACTTCATATTATGTGTTGTAGCCCAAATGGTTTCGACGGAGATTTTGGAGCAGGAACAGAAGCCGCTGTAAAAAAGTATCAAAAGAAATATGGTCTTTCAGTAGATGGGCAGGTAGGTGATGCTACCTGGAATAATCTTGTTGGGGAAATTAAAATTATTCAGAGGGCTTTGAGCCAGAAAAACTATTATCGGGGGTATATTGATGGAATTGCTGGTTCTGGTACATATAATGCTGTTATCGCATTTCAAAAAGCAAATTCCCTTTCAGCAGACGGACAGGTAGGCGATATTACAAGGGCAAAACTTATGAATGGTAACTCATCTAATACAGGAAATTCAGGTTTTCCTTTGAAACAGGGATCAAAAGGGGATAATGTGTTATACCTTCAGTATGGACTTCATATTATGTGTTGCAGCCCGGGTAGCATTGATGGAGACTTTGGAACAGGAACAGAGAATGCAGTTAGAAAATTCCAGAGCAAGTATAGTCTTTCCGTAGATGGAATTGTTGGGACTGGAACATGGAGTAAGCTTCAAACGTTAATTAAAGAAATTCAGAACGCATTAGTTAGAAATGGATATAGCACAAATGGTATTGATGGAATTGCAGGACCAGCTACGTATGAAGCAGTTATTTCATTTCAGAGGGCGAATGGGTTATCTGTGGATGGTCAGGTAGGACCAGCTACAAGGGCAAAGCTTTTAGGTAATCCGGGCGATGGCGGTACAGATAGTTTTCCATTAAAACAGGGTTCTAAAGGTCCTTATGTATTGTATCTTCAGAATGGGTTGTGGATTTCGTGCATTAACCCGAATGGTCGAGATGGAGATTTTGGAGCAGGAACAGCTTCAGCGGTACGCCTTTTCCAGAGCCGTTATGGATTATCCGTAGATGGAGTAGTTGGTACTGCTACATGGGAAAAATTAAGGAGTGTTATTCGACCTATTCAGCAGTCATTAGTAAATCACGGATATAATACCGGTGGTATTGACGGGATTGCAGGTGAAAATACTTACAGTGCAGTTATTGCATTTCAGAAAGCAAACGGGTTAACTCCGGATGGAATGGTTGGAAATGCAACAAAAGATAAGTTAGGTATTACAGGTAATGGCGGTGGCAGTGGAACTACATCCGCAACATTACGTGTTGGCTCTAATGGCTCTTTAACAAAATATTTACAACGCATGTTGAATGTTTTGGGATATTCTGTATCCGTAGATGGAGTATTTGGTGAAGGTACTAAAAATGCTGTTTTATCATTCCAGAATAAATATGGTTTATCAGCAGATGGAATAGTTGGTTCTGGTACTTGGAAAAAACTGTTTTCTGTATATAAAGTTCCTGTATCTGGTACAGGCGTTCAGAAAATGGTAAATGTAGCAAGACATGAGCTTTCTTGGGGATTTGCAGAAGATAACTCAAATAATATTACACCTTATGGAGAATGGTATGGAATTCAAGGGGGAGCATGGTGTGCAATGTTCGTTTCTTGGTGTGCATATCAGGCTGGAATTTTAAACAGTAAAGTTCCTAGTTTTGCATATTGTCCTTCTGGAGTAAATGCGTATAGAGCAAAAGGTAAATTTTATTCTAGAAGTGGTGGATATACACCTAAGGTAGGAGATACCATTTTCTTCTGGAACAGTGCAGATGGGGTTGTAGGACATACTGGTATTGTTACGGGAGTATCTGCAACAGGAGTAACTACAATCGAGGGAAATGCTACGGATGCTGTAAGAGAGAAGTGGTATTCAAGAACCAATACATATATTCATGGATATGGATGTAATGATGGTATAGGTACACCGGAAGAACCTGATCCAGTACCATCTCAAAAGGAAATCAATAAAGTGCTTGTCTCAAAATGGTGGAGTTTGTTGGAAGCTACTGGTAATGATGATAATATTCTTTTGAATATAACAGCAGAAAATTTTAATCGTGAACTAGAAATTTTTAGAAGCTCTAACATTAGAATTACAACGGAATTTTCAAGTGAAACAAAACTTTTTAAAGAATGTAGATTTAAACATGAATTTAATGTTACAAATGGAACTATCATGTTTGGAGGAGACTCTGCATTAGGAGGAATTGAAAGTACATTTGGTATACCGAAAGATGCAATGCAGCCTTTAGTAGCATTAGCAATGGAAGTAGGAGATGGAAAAGGCAAAATTGAGGTTGGTGCTGCATTCGGTAATTGGATAACAATTAGTTATGCTGTACAGTCAGAAGTAGAAGTTACAGAATATTATAACCATGCATTTAGTTATAAATATACGATTTACATTAAACCCACAGAACCAAGTGAGGGAGGAATGGCAGAGCCGGGGTTAGTGGTAAATGATCTTATGAGTTATTTCACTACTGCGGTATTTGTAGTAGGAGGATTTGCAACTTTCTATTTATTGGGAGCGGCTGCTAAGTTGGTTGGAGGCGTTTTAGCCGAGGTTGTAGGTGAAATTCTGGGTGTAACGGAATTTATCAAACAAGCTTTTAAAGTTTTTAAAATATAAGTAAGAACCCCGTGGTGTTTATGATCACCACGGGGTTCTTTGATTTAACAGTCAAAATTTTGCTCAATATATTTTTGGCAAGTCATGTATTGCTCATTATCTGAAAAAAGTTCTTTAGGTAAGAAGATTAAATTGCGTTCACCTTCCATTTCAATAATAATGCCAAAAGGGGATATTTTGATATCTACCGGCTGATTATATAAAATAGTTTTCTGAAAAGGAATATTTAGAAGACTATATTCTATATTTATACAATCTGGAAAAAAAGAAATACTTTTTATGTACGTTCCCATTTCTTTTTTTCGTCTGAAAATTTGCCAGTATACTTTTGCAGGTTTATATGGAATTCCGATTAGTATGGAGTATGTCTCAACTATGATGAGAAATGCAAGTGTGAGAATAAGAAGAACGCCTGCAGTGTTTTCTAATAAAACATCACGTGAACCCATATACCAATATGCTATAAAAGTTCCTATGGTAAAAATAAATCCTATGAATACTTTGATACGGGCGTCCCAGACCTTTTTTTGGCGCTTATACCACCATATAATCAGACGGCGGTATTTTTTGAATTCAAAACAAATCTCAGTGTTTATTTCTTGCATAAATATTTTCTCCTATACCAATTACAAAAATTTTTAAAAACTTTATAATCTGGGAATGCACAATATGATACATATATAATTACAGAATTTTTTATAATAATACCATAAGGACTTATATCCAGCGTGTTCATATCCTGATAATTATATGTGGAAATTACCGGTTTGAAATTTTTATAGTGCTCTATAATGATTTTTTCTTCAGTGAACTGTAAAGAATGGATATAGTAACCTTTTTTTCTTAAGGTATTTTGGTCTTTCCAATATAAATCGAAATAAGAGGCTGTATGTGTCGTAATACATAGTAGTGTGTAAATGCAAACTAGGATAAAAACAATAAAAAAACATTTCATCCAGTTAATATCAAAAGCGATATAGAGTATAGTAGATAATATAAAGTTGAGAATATTGCCGATAATAAAATATTGGTATTTTATTGTTTTAAACTCTGGAATATATTTTTTGACATAATGCTTAAAAAGGAGTAGGTAATCCTTCTTTTGGAGATCAGAAAGGAAAAGTTTTGTATCAAAAGGAAAATTGTTCAAAGGTATTTTTTCTAAATTTTCTGTATTCATAAATTCACCTATCTAACTAATATTACTAATATTTTATGTTATAGTAAATGCTATTTAAATATTAGCATAAAATGCTCTTGGATATACACCAAGAGCATTTCGTTTATCTTTAGTATAGTTCTTTTTTTCGGTATATACCTATTCAGGAGAGCGAACCAACTCTCAAGTGGGAGCTCCAACTATGAGCCGAATGACCATAGCCTTCTTTGCTCATACATATAATACCATAAGTAAAGACAAAATCCAATAAAAATCTATAAGTTCTTTGTTCTTCAAGGGTGAGTATTTTGCGTGGAAATAGTAAAAATTCTGAAACTTAAAACTATTCGCTAGATTAAGAAATGATGACAGTTTTGGAAATAAGCTGTACTAATTTATACAGGAATGGGAATACTTGAAATGCCTATTAGAATATGCTATAATGCCGATAGGCAAAAAGATACGAGTGTTCAAGGTGGCATAGCGCCCCCCAGAGGTCGCAACTCTGGGGGCTTTCTATCCCGTTATGGGTGGATGGTTTAACCCCAAGGTTGGCTACCAGTTACTCGTTTTCGTTCAACCATTTGCAGATGTAGTAGGTGACTACACTTGCTAAAACGGAGAGTAAAAAAGATATGAGTAATTCGCTTATGTGGTTCACTCCCTTTCTCTATCTGTCTAGGGGTGATAGAGTGATTTTTGTGGATTATTCTGAAATGAGAAAAGGAAACAAATGACAGAATATTGCATTAAAAAAAGGATATGCTATAATGAACGTGCAAAAGAAAACCATTTATAAAACTAGCACAAACTGAAAACCCAGAGGATGCGCCCTCTGGGTTTTCAGTTCTTTCAAGAAGAACGTTTCATAGGCTAATTGCCTTTGTTTTTCCATACTGATCATTTGTATACTTGCCGTAATAACAGAAGACAAAAGTATATATTTTAAGAGTATATTTCAGTGCTTTCTTTATTCCATTCTTTGGCTCTTTCCCATTCCAGCTTTAGGTATATTCGCATGAAAAAGGCGATTTGCTCAAATGGATTTATGTTTTTTTGGAGAAAAGCAAAAGGAGATAAGACGCATCTTATCTCCTTTAACAAGTTTATTTTTGAGTTAGTATATATAATATCCAAAATTTTCTTGACAGTTAAGATAAATTTGATTATTATATATACAAAGTTGCTGTTAAGGTGCTGGTCACACCTGAAACAGCTTGTGTATCTATCATCCGAACTGATAATACACACCGAAAAGATACACCGAAACTGTATCTTATGTTTCGGATTATAGCAATAAAAAATGAAATTGTCAATAAGGTGTTGTGTTTTTTTCGTGAAATGTCAATTTTTTTATTAAGAAAATTTTTATTGCTAAGATCGAAACATTAGGGTGTGCGTGAAGGGAAACAGGTGATAGATACAGGTGTATTTGTCATCTGTTTTTTTGTGCAAGAAAGCAGGAAATAAGCGGTTTCTTTAGCAGGTGCTATTTGTAGCACCAAGAAAAAATAAGAAAGGAGGGAGTCGTTTGCAGAAGATAAGCATAGAGGTACTGGAAAAAGCAATAAAGGAAAAACTTACCAGCGCAGAGCTGGATCTGCTTTTGTATGTTGCCCGTTTTCAGGATGAAGCCGGCAGAGCAAGTGGAATTTACTATAAAGACGTTTGTGAAAGCATCGGTATATCCTACCAAGGGTTTTATGACTGTAAAAGAAGCTTACAGAATAAGGGCTTGATTGATGCCCAAAAACGCAATTACTATGACTGGGATATTACAATCTTAAATAACTCTTTTTCCGGAAAAGAAAACTATGGACGTGGTTATGTGAGCGTGAGCTCCAAAATGGTGAAATCCGCAGCCTTCCGGAAGCTGCGTGCAAATGCAAAAATGATGGCTCTCTACCTTCTCCGTGAATGGAACATTAACCGTAAGAAAGCGAAGCGTGACTCTTACGCTATCCTGAAGGAAAATTTCTTAAATAAATTTAAGGAATTAGGATTTACAAATCGTATGGCAAGAGCTTATTTAGGGGAATTAAAGCCATTTTTAAGCGTATATTTAGAAGATGGAAGGAAGTATTTCCTTACATTTAAGAAAAACGAAGTCTACAATGCCGGTGAAAGTGAAAATGAAGAAAAGAGGCTGCATGATTTTGATACAGCCTGCCGCCGGAATAAGGTAAAAGGAATAGAAGCAGAGCAGAAACAGGACATTTTAACAGTTTTGAGGCAGTACCATGTGAAAATTGTTAAGAAATTGGACTTTAACCTTAGCAGCATTGTAGAGCAGAGCTTAGAAATTCTAAATGGCAGCAAGCAAAAAAAGAAATGGCGAAGGGAATTAAATCCAAAACTCATACATAAAATTATACAGGAAGAACTTTTTGTAAGAGCATAGGAAGATTTTGGGGCTTAGAATTGTCTAAGTCTATTTTCCGTTACAGAAAAATGGAATGAAAAGCTGAGATATACTTTTTTGAGAGCAGAGAAAGTGTATTTTAGCTTTTTTTCTTTTTTAGGATGGAAAAGAGAGAAAAAGTATTCAAGTTTTATGTTTATTTAAAAATTATATATTCAAGTTTTATGTCAGAAGTAAGAAGAAATATTCAAGTTTCATGGGAATTTTCTAAGAATATATTCAGATTTTATGTGATAGAAATTTCTTAAAAACCCAGTAAAATCAAGGAGTTGGGGCAAATATAATCACTTAACAAATCATATCTTTTCTTAAATTCTTTTTTAATAAACTATATCTTAGCTGGCAACCAAAAAAAAACAGCCTGTTCCTCCGGAACTAAGCAAGCGACAAACCCCCAGAAATTTAATTTAAAAATAACATTTTCTCCACAGAAGTAATAACACTCCCAAAAAAGAAAAAAATACTATAAGTCTATCATGTCTTGGTTAAATGCAACATCTTTTTATGGGGAAGTGGGTAGAATAGTAATGATAAACAAGTTGTAAGATGAAATTCTTAGTGAAGAAGAGTAAATTCCACCTTTTCCACCCATAGTAGAATTTACTTTTTCATTTTTGGAAGATTTGTTTTAAATAAAAGGTATATTGATTATAAAAAAAGCGTATGCTATAATGCCAATAGGCAAACGAGATGATTTGCATGGCAAACACAAACACCCGCAGAGTGCCAGCTCTGGGGTGTCTTCTAGGCTAATTGTCTTTTTTTCTTTTGTTTTACTGTCTATCTAATTATTTGCAAATATAATAGGCTATTATACTTGCTACGATAGATGAAAGGAATGAAATAATGACAAATACAAAATGCCCCGGAGCTTCGACTCTGGGGCATTTTGTTATCTAAATTTACAAAAGGAAACATTTAGGTAGTTTAGAAACGTATCTTTCACAATTAAAAGAAACAAAAGTATTTACAATGTTTCCTTTTTGTGGTATAATATAAGTAAAATAATTGATACGAAATGAAAAGAAAGAAGGTATATGGATGAAATTAAAAAAAATGTTGAAACAAAGTGCAGCTTTCGGGTTAGCCGCATTATTGACAGCGGCAGCTCCGGTCAGTGTAAGCGCTGCAAGCTGGCAGCAAAACAGCACCGGCTGGTGGTGGCAGGAAGACGACAATTCTTATCCCACAAGCACATGGAAAAGCATTTATGGGAAATGGTTCTATTTTGACTCTTACGGCTATATGTTAGGGGAAGGCTGGCATTGGATCGATGGAAAATGCTATTACATGTATTCTGGCGGTGACATGGCAGAGAACACATGGGTAGATGGAAGCTATGTGGATGCCTCCGGAGCATGGGTTCCTGACGCAGAGCCGGCACAATGGAGAAGCTATGCAGATCGCTGGTGGTATACCTTCCCGGATGGCAGCTATCCGGAAAATGAATGGGCTGCAATCAACGGTGCATGGTACTATTTCGGCGAAGACGGCTGGATGCTGGATAAAGGCTGGCACTGGATTGACGGAAAATGTTACTATATGTACTCCGGCGGAGCTATGGCAGAGAGCACATGGATAGGCGGAGATTATGTAAATGCTTCCGGAGAATGGGTAGTCGATAAATGGGTTGCATCAGGAAACCAGTGGTGGTATCGGTATGCAGACGGCAGCTATCCGACAAACACATGGAAATATATAGATGGGGCATGGTATTACTTCGATGGCTCAGGCTGGATGTTAGGTGAGGGCTGGCACTGGATTGGAGACACCTGTTATTACATGTACGCTGACGGAAGAATGGCATCTGATACATGGATTGATCATTACTATGTAGACGCATCCGGCGCATGGATACCGGAAAAATGCAACCATGACTGGGAAGAAAAATATGAGGACATTGAACATCCGGAAGAAGGACACTATGAAAACGTTCTGATTTCACCGGAAGAAGGACATTATGAAAAGGTGCTGGTGAAAGACCAGTGGACCGAATATAAGCTGATAAAAGAAGCGGAATATGAAGACCGCTGGGTGGTAGACAAGGAAGCATGGACGGAAGAAGTGCATAATCCGGCAAAGGATAAATATGAATGGCATTTTATATGCAATGGATGTGAGAAAGACTTTATGAAGGACTATGATGCACTTGAAAAACATCAAGAAGAAGAAATGATGAACGGAAATCTTGCTTGTGGGGGGTATACCACAGATTATGTCCTTGTAGAAAAAGGATATGACATCATCGAACATCCGGAAGAAGGACATTATGAACATGTGAAGATAGCAGATGCAGTATATCAAAGCATTTGGCATCCGGCAGAATACGAAGACCGCTGGATTGTAGACAAGGAAGCTGTGTATGAAGATAAGTGGGTAGTAGACAAGGAAGCATGGACGGAGCATAAACTGATCGGATATGTATGCAGCCATTGTGGAGAGTCAAAAGAAGCTGAAGAAGCAGTAGAAGAATAGACGTCAAAAAAGTGCCTGAAGGTGATACTTCAGGCACTTTTCTGATGTTCATTTTGCATTTTGTCAATAATGAATTAAAACATTTTTGATTTTAAAGATTTGATGGCTTTCGGAATGTTCATTCTATCACTACTGACCTTCATTTTCACATTTTGTAAGTAATTCTATTATTACATAGAAAAACTACCCTTGAAACTTTGGCAGGTTTAGGGTGGTATTTCTATCTCTTATAAATCCGGTCAACCCCTTGTGGGCGGTTGTTCCTTTAAACATATTATAAGCCAGAGAAAGAAAAAATGCAATCAAATATAAAAAAAGTTATGAGGAAATCCTGAAACCGTACTTTTAGGGCTTTTTTGAGTAAAAAATAATTGTAAGCGAAAGAAAAAAATGGTAAAATATAAATTAGGAATAATCGTGTTACAGGGTGGCTGACCTTCATTTTATAATACATAGAATGGGGGTGGTGCTGATGAAACATTTTGATTTTAAAGACTTAATGTCGTTTGGAATGTTCATTCTGGCATTGCTGACATTTATTTTTTCGTTTTGTCGGTAATAACTTAAAGCATAGAAAAACCACCCTCTAAAAACTTTGACAGGTTTAGGGTGGCATTTCTATGCTAACTATACAATCGGTCAACCCCTTGTGGGCGGTTGTTCCTTTAAACATATTATACGCTAGAGAAAGAAAAAATGCAATGGAATAGAAAAAAATTTTATAAAAAAGTCCTGAAGCCGTAATTTCAGGGCTTTTTTGAGAAAAAAAGGGTATGGCGCTAACCATACCCTACTCTAGTTCACCAGAGAGACCTCGTCGGTCAAATTATCCTCTTAATGGTGGCTTTGTCAGCCAAAAAACACTCATTTAGAAAGTTTAAAGATTTGATGCAATTCATAATGTTCATTCTGGCACTACTGACATTTATTTTTTCATTCTGTCGGTAGTGATTTAAGGCATAGAAAAATCACCCTCTGAAAACTTTGAGCGGTTTTAAGGGTGGCATTTCTATGCTATTTCCAAAATCGGTCAACCCCTTGTGGGCGGTTGTTCCTTTAAACATATTATACGCTAGAGAAAGAAAAAATGCAATGGAATAGAAAAAAATTTTATAAAAAAGTCCTGAAGCTGTAATTTCAGGGCTTTTTTGTTGCCGAAAGAAAAAATAATCGGGAAAAATTAGATGTTTTAAAATGACATTTGATATTTTTTTACAAAATTCATTGTCATTTTCGGGTTTCAATGCTATTATTGAGATACAGAGGTATGCGACAAAAAGTATACCTTTTTTTCATGTCAATTTTTCTTTATTATTTTCTGATTTTAACGTAGGTCAATTATTAAAATCATAAACAATTCTTAAAAAATTTCCAGTAAAAGGTTCAACTCCCCTCCTTTTCTTATGGTGTACAAAAAGTATACATTTTGTAAAAAATTCAAGGAGGAAAGCAGCGTGAAAAACAAGAAGTTTGTTTCTTTTTTCTTAGTTGCTGCCGCTCTGCTTTATGCGAGCACCCCTGTTCTGGCTGCTTCAAAGGATAGTTTTAGTAAAACAATCAATTTTAAGGCGGAAAATGAACAGGAAAATATTCCTGACTTCGATAAAGAGATCATCAAAGACGGACAGAAATACACTCTGTCCGGTGTTAGTGTACGCACTTTGAAGAAAACACCTCAAAAAGAAGTCCAGTATTTAACAAAAGAAGTAGAAACAGTAGTGGGAGCACAGGAAGAATATGCCCCGCCGGAAGAATTACAAGACAATAATTTTCTTTATCACTTGTCACATGTTGTGCAAGAACCCATCTCTACTCCCGGCGAAGGACAATTAGTTACGGGTTTTGTTGACTACCAATACCCTATACAGCAATCCGATGTTCCCAAGACAAAAGCCATTTCTACAACAGATCCCGCCACCGGTGAGACCATACAGGTGACGGCTGAATTGAAAAATTTAGTACAACAGGGAGGTGGATGGAAACCCAATTACATTGATATTAAGTTTTATAACATGGATGCAGACTATTTTGAATGGAATGGTATACAGATAGAAGGCAATCAGGAACAACCGCTTCAGGGTTATGAACAGGAGCTTTTAGCATCAGTCGGAGCGGATAGGAATACCAGTAGGGTAATCCGGACTTATTGGACTTCTGATGTATACACGGATGAAAATGGTGAGACCTGTCGGAATGCAAGGGCTGACATTGAACAGTATGTTAATTATTATAGGGCAAACTATGAAAAGAGACTGGATAAAAATGAAGTCCGCTATGTTGCCGCTTATCGGGCAGAACAGACAGTTGAAAGCCAGACATCCTTTATCTACGAAAGAGCTGCAACCGCAAAATACGAAAAAGATGACAATAAAATTGTGAAATACATTATGGCAGGAGCAGGAATTTTAATTTTTGTTGCCATAGTTGTTGCAATTCTTTATGTCATTGCCAAGAAAAAGAAGAAACAGGAGAAAAAATGAATAGTTTATATGTAAAAGGATTATCTGTTTTAACTGCTGGTGGAACAGGAGACTCCGATCCAATCAGTAAATTTTTTAATATTGTATTGGAATTGGTAGCTCCGATAAGTGACCAGATTACAGTTATTGCTACGATTGTTATGCTGGTATCAGGATTATTATTTATGATACCGCTTCCACAACAATTTAAACGAAAAGCAGGAGGCTTCCTTTTTTTCCTTTTTGTTGGAGGATTGATAGTGGCAGGTGCAGCACAGTATGCGGCATATATTGAGTCAAAAATGAGTTTTTAAGGTGCAAACCTTTCAAGGTGCTACAAATAGCACCTTGAATATAAGAGAAAAAGTATATGCAAAAGATTGATTTAAAAAAATTAAAAGATCAGATTGCTTCTATCCTGAAAAAAACGGAAAAAGAAAAAAGGGTGATGCAGCTTAACCGCATTTTAGCAGAAAAGGAAAATGTGAGAAAACTGCTTTTCGTAATAGATATTTTCTTTGCGGTATGCTTTAATTTCCTGATAAATACGCTTGTAGAACTATTTACAGAAGAAAATATATGGGGAATTTTAAAGATTTTTCCATTGCCGAAGGGAATAATAATTTTTTGGTGGTTATATCTGATTTTTCTGCTTTTTCTTCTTATATGCGATATCACATGGGCTTATAAAATAAAAGTATCTTTTTCAGAAGAAAATTTTAATGTTAATCAGAAAGGCTCTTCCCGTTTTACAACAGTCAAAGAATTGAAACAGCAATATCGGCAGATTGATGAACGGGAAGGGGAATATGATGGTCTTCCGGGATTTTTGATTTCCACTTATGAAGGAAAACATTTCATTGATGATGGAAATACAAATACAATCACAATCGGTATTACAAGAGCTGGTAAAGATAAAATCTATGTAGAACCGAATACAAATAATTATTCACGGGCAAAAATAAAGCCATCTATGGTGATTACAGCTTTAAAAGGTGAAGAATACAGGGCTGCTAAGAAAAGATTGGAAAAAAGAGGATACAAAACCCTGCTTTATAACCTGTCAAATCCGAAATACAGTATTAGCATTAACTATTTAGCAAACATGCTAAAGCTGTATAAGCAAGGGGATTATGCAACAGCAGAACTAATGGCATACTCCTATTCCTATTCGATTTTTTGTGCAGGAGAAAAAACAAAAGCAGAGAATGACTTTTTTACCGAAAATGCGGCAGCTTTATTTTCTGCTCTGATTATTGCTCATATTACAGATTGCTTAGAAGAAGATGAAAAGTATAACCATATTCGGAAACTAAAGTTCCAAGAAAAACAAGAAAAGTTTTTAGATTTACCAGAAGAAGAACAGGAACAGGCAAGGGAGAATTTAAAAAAATATCAAGGGGAAGACTATGTACTGGATGATACGGTTCATTATATTCCGGAAGACGTGACATTTGAGAAAATTGAGAAATATGAAAAATGCGTAAATATATACAGCATTATCGTGATGTTTTCAGAGTTATCAAGGAAACGTGATGAAAACGGGATAAGTGAATTAGACCGATATTTTAATATGCGACCAGCTACCGATAGAGCAAAATTGAAATATTTATCCATAGATTTAGCTTCAGATCGTGCCAGTGGTGATATTTATTCTTCTATGGCAATTAAACTAACTAACTTTTCCAATGATGCAATTATAAAAATATCACTGGAAAATGAGCTGGACATGGAAGAACTTGGATTTGGGGAACAGCCGATTGCTCTTTTTATTGTTTTTCCGGATTATGACAGTTCGTTACATACACTTGCGTCTATTTTAATCAGACAATCGTATATTATGCTTTCTCGAATGTGTGATGAGTACATGACCTGTAAAAGACCGGTAAAGTATATTTTGAACGAATTTGGTAATATGCCACTGATTGAGGGTATGACAAATATGCTGACTGTTGGTCTGGGAAGGAATATTACCTTTGACCTTTATATACAGTCCATAAAACGTATTCAGAAGATTTATGGAGACAAAGATGCGGCAACAATCATAGCAAACTGTGGAAATCAGATTTACTTAATGGGAAATGACACAGAAACAGCGGAATATTTCAGTAAGATGTTAGGTGAGATAACTTATATAGACATACAGAGAAGTGGCAGCAAGTTAAGCTTAGATAAAACATTTACGGAAAGAACAGAAAAAAAACCGCTGATGTCTGCAAGTGATTTAAGGGAACTGAAAAAGGGACATAGTGTCGTAAGAAGGGCAATGAAACGTACAGATTTGGAAGGGAACGATATAAGACCACGTCCAATTTATAACTGTGCGGAAGACGGAACAAAGCTGAAATTCAGTTATGATTATTTGCAAGGGATTTTAGAAGATCCCCGTTCAATCCGGTTGTCAGAAATTGCGCCAAAAACAAAAGAAATTTCCAATATAGAAGAATATATTATGGATTTTGATAAGGTGATGAAGCGTTTAGAAGAAAATGTACCAGCTCCTAAAAAAAGAAAAAAAGAGCTGCCGAAAGTAAAAACGCTGGCTTCCTTATCACAAAGGCATTATGCGCTGTTAGAAAGTTATGCTATGGATGGAATTGGGGAGGATTATAAAGAAATTTTAAATTGGTCGCATAAGCTTCCTTTAGAAGAACTTTATCAAAAGATAGAAGGGTTGGAATTTATGAAAAAAGAGTCAAAAAAGACCATGTTATCAATATTAGAAGGTCGTATCAATGAGAAGTAAGAAAAAAAGGATATGTGGAATTGTAGCAATTTGCTTCATGATTTTTCTTTTTTCACAGGCAGTTTTGGCAATTCCATCTGAAGATGAAATAATCGATGTATTAAGCCATAATACAGAATATTTTCAACAGAACGATTGGTTTGGAGATATTATTCGAAGCTTGGGATGGTGGCTTGTTTCGGGTTTACGGACAATCTGTGTAACGGCGGAAGAGCTTTATCTGTATTGCTTTGAACTGCTTACCTTCTCCACCAGTGACAATATCCAGAATTTAATTTCTAGTATGCAGCCAATGTATCACGCTATTTTGCTTTTAAGTATTACTGCGGTAGGGTTAATGCTGATGCTGTTTAACAGCAAATTTCCGAATTTCCTAAGAAGTATTTTACTGACAGTTGCAGTCGTTACCTGTTCTTTCTATATTATATCGCAGTTAAATAAAGCTCTTTATGATACAGAAACAGATACCGGATTAGTGACATGGGCAATCGGAGAAAATCATACAGTGGCAAATGATGTGGTAAATGCAAACATCACAGACCTTTTGTATGTAGACCAAAAAGAAGAAAATGGTCTAATGAGCTTTAGTAAAGATAATATTGAAAATTATCACTATCCGGAGCTGACAGATGAAATGTTTAATAGCATTCGGGTGAGAGAAACATTGAACTATAAGGATGAACAACTGTCGGGAGCAGGAAAAGAGCTGTTAAAAAAACGGCTTAAAGTGACTGCGGATGCAACTTTTACACTCGGCGATGTAAAAAATGGATGGGGATGGAATTCAGAGGGTGATGATGATACTGGAAATGAGTTTTACTATCGTTATCATGTGAACTATCCCATTTGCATCTTAACATTGTTTGCATTCGCAGCGGTTTATCTTTCCATGTCTTGGGTTGTCGTAAAAATCATTAACGATCTTGTGATAGGGCAGGTGCTCAGTATTTTATATTCCGCAGATCTTACCGGTTCGAAAAAAACATGGATGATCTTAAATATTATGAAAGATGGGTATATTGCTTTATTTTTAACAGCATTATCTGTTCGTATTTATACATTATTTCAAGCATGGTTGAATGATTTATTTGTGGATCATGGTATCGTAAACGCAATTATCCTTGTACTTTTAGCATTTGCGATTATTTCCGGTCCATCCATCATTGAGAAAGTAACAGGACAAAATGTTGGATTGTCTGGTGGTCTAGGGATGATGTATGCAGCCAAACAGGCAATACATGGAGCTGCAAGTGTTCCGGGACATCTTGCATCAGCAGGAAAGACCTTAGCAAATGGTTTTGGCTGGGCGGCAGATAAAGCAGTGAAGCCTATGCCGGGTACACCTTCCTCTTTTTCATCTAATGGAACAGGTTTACCGGATAATGGAAAGGATATGCCGGGGCTTCCAAATTCTCCAAATAATCCATCTGGTGGAGGTGGCAGTGGTAGTGCATCCGTAAGAAATACCGGTGAAAATCAGTCTGCAAACAATCCGGAAGGATTACAGAAAGAAAATGGATTAGAAGCAGAAATGAAAAAAATGAGTAATGCTACATCAGCACAAGGGAAATATGACAGCATGATTAAAAGCATGAATGAAGCACCGTCAGAGTTACAGGATGACTCCATTGTAAAGAAGATGCAGGAAAATCTAAATAAGGAGAATACCGATAATTTGGATGAAAAACCAGAGCAATTAGATAGTGCAATGCAAAAAATGTCTCAAGGTACACAAGAGCTGGGAGAAAAGAATAACTTAAATATGGCAACATCTGATTTAGATAACATTATGAAAGAGATGCCGGGAAATCAGGGAGTATCCGGAGAAAAGAGCAGCTTAAATGAAGCAACCTCTGGCTTGGATAACACCATGAAAGAAATGCAAGGAAACCAAGAAGTATCCGGAGAAAAGAGCAGCTTAAATGAAGCAGCATCTGGCTTGGATAACACCATGAAAGAAATGCAAGGAAATCAGGGAGTATCCGGAGAAAAGAGCAGCTTAAATGAAGCAACTTCTGGCTTGGATAACACCATGAAAGAAATGCAAGGAAACCAAGAAGTATCCGGAGAAAAGAGCAGCTTAAATGAAGCAGCATCTGGCTTGGATAACACCATGAAAGAAATGCAAGGAAATCAGGAAGTATCCGGAGAAAAGAGCAACTTAGACGGAGCAGCATCTGGCTTGGATAACACCATGAAAGAAATGCAAGGAAATCAGGAAGTATCCGGAGAAAAGAGCAGCTTAGACGGAGCAGCATCCGGCTTGGATAACACCATGAAAGAAATGCAAGGAAATCAGGGAGTATCCGGAGAAAAGAGCAGCTTAAATGAAGCAACTTCTGGCTTGGATAACACCATGAAAGAAATGCAAGGAAATCAGGGAGTATCCGGAGAAAGGAGTAGCCTAAATGAAGCAACTTCTGGTTTGGATGATACCGTGAAGGAGATGCAAGGAAATCAGGGAGTATCCGGAGAAAAGAGCAGCTTAGATGGAGCAGCATCCGGCTTGGATAATACCGTGAAGGAGATGCAAGGAAATCAGACAGCTACCGGAGAAAATCTAAACGGGACATCAAATGAATTGGAAACAACAATGCAGGCGACGTCGGAGGGGATATCTTCTAATGCGAGCAATACAGGAAAGGAAACACTGGAAGGTACTCGCACGATAGAACAAGGAAGCAGCTTAGATGGAAATTATAGTATGTATGGAAGCAACTCGAATGACTTCTCAGGCAGCACTGTAAACAACTTAAATCCGGCAAACACAGGAGCAGGAGCATCGATTGCAGAAATGCAGCGACAGCTAAAAAAGGCAAAAAAAATTGATGAAGAATTAAAAGATACACTAATGGACGAATAGTAGGAGGAAAAATGGAAGACGAATATAATATTGCTTCTGAAATCAAATCAGAGACGAAAGTAGCAGGGAAACTTCTGGTATCAACATTTTACTTCTTATGTTTTTATTGGATATTGTTTTATTCTTTGAGAGTTTTTGTACATACCCAGCTTATGCTTCCGTATGCAATTTTTGCAATCGGTACGGGCATCTTTTTTACGATGCCTAGTTACTTTAATCGAAAACGGAAAATGTATCAAAGCATTTTGATTTTCTTTTTTAGGGATAAGTCGATTTATAGACCGGTGAGGAATGTCAGTGCAATAAAACGACTGAAAACATTAAAGCTTACAATAGAAAGGGAAGAAATTGATAAGTATTAAAGAAAAAGCTTCGGAAAGGGTAAGTACCGTAATGCCGCTTCGAAAAGTTGCACAGGAAGGCTACTTTTTCGATAAAAGAGGCAAGATTGTAGACATTATGCAGGTGGTTTCCAAGGATTTAGAAAATATGTCAGAAATAGAAAAAGAGATAGAGTTTCTAAAACTATGGAAATTTAACAAGATGAATGGAGCAGAAGTCAAATGGGTTTCTTTAAATTTCCCATGCAATACGAAACAACAGCAGGCGTATTTTCGGCGGCAGATAGAAAAATGTAAGGATATGCACAAGAAAAAATGGCTTCAGAAATCTCTGGACGAATTGATTTGGCTGGAAAAAAACAGGACAAAAAGGGAATATTATCTTTTCTTTTTTTCAGAAAGTAAGGAGGAACATAAGGAGTTTATTATGCGCAACCTCAAAATTATGGGAAACGGAAAAGAGAAATCATTAGAAGAAATGAGTTTTCATAAGAAATGTCAGGTGTTATCCAAAATGTCAAATCAGAATATTCAGCTTTTTGATGTCTAAACAAAGGAGATAACAGAAATGCGAAGAAAAAAACAGCAGGAAGAAATAGATGAATATCTTCTGGAAAAAATACAGCCCGTAGGAGGGATATCTTTTCGGGACGAGGCACATATTCTTACTGGCACAGGATATCAAAGCTGCATACATGTCTATGAATATCCGGATAGGGTACATAGCAACTGGTTATCTACGTTAATGAATATACCTAGTACCATTGCAGTAGTTGATGTTAAAACAGAAGATACACAAGAAGTAAAGAGAAATTTAAACCGCTCCATGGAGGAACAGGATTTAAGGTATCAGATGTCGGAGCATCCTGCGGATAAATACGATGCAAGGCAGAAATATTTAGAAATGAAGCAGATTTTTGAAGAAATCAATCGAATGAAAGAAATCATTAAGCTGCTTCATGTCCGGATCTATGTCTCCGGACTTACACTGCACGATTTAGAAAAAAATATAAAAGAAATTTTATCAGAGTTAAATACCTCTGGTTTCAAGGCAGCAATTATGTTGAATGAAACAGAGAGGGATTGGCAGGCAATGTTTTTACCTTATGGTGAGCAACAGGAAGCCTTATATGCAATGGAAGGACAACCGGTTTCTTCGAAAACACTTGCAGGTGGAAATCCTTTTCATTTCTCAGATTTAGAAGATCCTCATGGTTCTGTATTGGGCTTTACATTAAGTGGCGGAAATTTCCTTTTTGATATTTTTCATGCAGATGAACAGAGGAAGAATTACAATGCCTCTGTTGCTGGTCTCATGGGTTCTGGAAAATCTACACTTTTGAAAAAGCTGTTTAAAGATAATGCTATGCGGGGAAATTTTGTTAGGGCATTTGATATTTCTGGTGAATTTCGGGAACTTACATACGAATTTGGAGGAAAAGTATTAAAGCTGGATGGGAGTGAGGGAATTGTTAATCCATTGGAAATATTAAAAACCAGCGAAAATGAGAAAAATAATTATTCTATCCATATTACAAAGCTGATTACTTTTTATAAGTTTTTGAAGCCAGATGTAAGTACCGAAGAATTGAATAAGTATCAGGAAATGTTAGATGAATTGTATCGGGCTTTTGGATTAAGTCCCAGTATTCAGAATAAAGAAATTAAGATTACTGGTCTTCCGGCAAGACAATACCCTATTTTTTCAGATTTCATTGCGTTATTAGAAGAAGAAATCAATAGGCAGACGAATAATACTTACAATGATGTGGAAAAAGAAATTGCCGTATATAACATTCTATTGCTTCAGAAAGTAAAGGACACAATATCATCTTATATGGGAACGTATGGAAATGTATTCAATGGTTATACATCAGTTTCTATTTTGGATGAACAGGTAGTAACCTTTGACATTAGCGATTTGAAAGAATTTGCTGCAAATGTTTTTCAAGCTATCGTTTTTAACATGTTAAACCTGTGTTATAACGACAGCACAATAAATGGATATACGATGAAGCAGCTTTATGAGACAGGAAAAATTGAGTTTGAAGATATTATACGTTTCTTAATTATTATTGACGAAGCGCCACGTATTATCAGCACACAATATTTACAGTGCTTGGATATGCTGACACGCTTTCTGCAGGAAGGTAGAAAATATTTTATTGGGATTATACTGGCAGCACAGTCCATCCGAAGCTATTATCCGTCTTCCGTACAGGATAGGAATAAGATACAGGCAATGTCTTCTGTCTTTGAGCTGGCACAATATAAGTTTACCTTCCAACAAGATGAGAGTGTAAAAGAAACCATCGACGCTGTATACGGAAGAAACCTGACGGAAATACAAAAAGAAAAAATTTCTATTTTGGAACGTGGAGAATGTTTTTTCTCCATTTCAGGCATGAACACGTATCATGTGAAAATATTTGCAAGTGAGGAAGAATTGAAACTGTTCCGTGGAGGTGTATAAAGATGCAGCCGAAACGGTTTTTGAAAAAACTTATCTTGTCAATCGTTTTGGTTTCATGTTCAGGTTTTATTCTGTTATTTACAATAATTACAGTCGTTGTGGCACAAGATGAAATGCAGAAAATCGCATATATGCAAAGTCAAATGGGTGGTTTAGGTGCTTCTGGAACAGGAGGAATGGATATTGTTGCAGTTGCGCAGCAAGAATATGCGAACCGGGAAGAAAATAGAGGTGGCTATAAGTATAAAAACTGGTACGGCATGAATGCTGACTGGTGTGCAATGTTTGTCTCTTGGTGTGCAGACCAGTGTGGATACATAGAACAGGGAATTATCCCGAAAACCGCTTCGGTATATGGATTTTATTCCCACTATAAAAATATAGGAAGATTTCATTATAAGGAAGAAGCATATAACCCAAAACCCGGAGACATCATTATTTATGGGACAAGTACACATACCGGGTTAGTGGTTGGATATGATGCAGAAACAGATATTGTCACCACGATTGAAGGAAATACCGGGCAGTCTTCCACAACACCTTTTCATCTTGGAAGTGAGGTTAATCAGAGAAATTATGCAAAGTCAAACGCAAGGATTACAGGATTTTGTTCTCCGGAATATCCTGCCGGAAACACTGGTGCCGGTCCTATGGGAGAGGGAGAAAGAATAGTTGTCCCATCTGGCTTAGGCTCTGTACATACTTACATGGGATGGCAGATGATTACATCTCCTACTTCTTTGCAATATAAATTAAGGCAGGAAGCTGGGATGAATTTTGACGCAGAAGGTTTTGGAAGGATTGGAGACAGATATGTAATTGCCTGCACTACAACGTTTGGAGGGATTGGAGATTATGTGGATTTTTACAAAGAAAACGGACAAGTTTTAAAGTGCATTATTGGGGATATAAAAAACCAAAATGATCCCGGATGTAACAAATGGGGACATTTAAACGGTACGTGCATCATTGAATTTGTCGTTGATAAAAATACATGGTATCCAAGACATCCAAATCCCGGAACAACATCCTGCCATCCGGAATGGCGAAGTAATATTACTATGGCAGTAAACAGAGGAAATTTTTGGGGCTGATTTTCTTTTTTAGGAAGTATGGGGACTACCTCCCCAAGCCCCTGTGAAAACCTTACAAACAGAAAACCATTTTACAATGTTTTCCTGATTGCTGCGGTTGATAAAGGTTCTTGTTTTACGCTGTTATAGCAATCTTAAGCACACTGGAAGACATAAGGCAAAAAGGAGAAGCAGATGAATAAAGTAATTTTGATGGGACGTTTAACAAGAGATCCTGAAGTAAGATATTCTGCTGGTGAAAATTCAATAGCCATTGCCAGATATACGCTGGCTGTGGAGCGCCGTTTTAAAAAAGAGGGCGAAGCAACCGCAGATTTTATAAGCTGTGTAGCTTTTGCCAAACAGGCAGAATTTGCAGATAGGTATTTCCGTCAGGGCATGCGTATTATAGTAAGCGGCAGAATACAAACAGGAAGTTATACAAACAGAGACGGCATTAAAATTTATACAACCGATGTTGTAATAGAAGAACAGAATTTTGCTGAAAGTAAATCGCATACAGAAAATGGTGAGAAGGCACAGAGTAATGCGCCAATGATGCCGGAAGATGCAAACGGATTTATGAACATTCCGGAAGGAATAGATGAGGAATTACCTTTTAGTTAAGATTACGGTAAAGGAAGGGGAAATAAAATGACGGTTATAGCAGTAGCAGTGGTACTAATTATTTTCATTCTCGTATTCATATATTCCTTAGTGCGGATTAGTAGTAGAGAAGATGATTTGGCAGAACAGGAAAAATATATGAAACAGTTAATAGAAATGAAAGAAAAAGAAGAAAGGGGGGAACCGTATGAAAGGTAGAAAGAAAACAGGGAAGAAATTCATTGCATTTGCATTAGCTGTACTGACATTTGCTGGTATTTTTTTCCAAAATAATGTACAGGCAGAACCTCAAAATTTGATAGAGCCTTTTCAGGAAAAAGGAGAAGCGGTACAAACTGAAAATGAGAAAGAAGAACTTATAGAGTTAGAAGAAGTATCGAAAGAGATAGATGACAGAAAACCTTTATATGATGCTGAAAAGATTTACAGGGAAGCACAGGAAATTGGTGTAGGGTTTGCCAATTCACAAGGGAGTTCTGCTTATACAGTTAATCCCAGATGGAATAAATGGGATGAGCGCTATGCTGGGAAATTAGTATCTGCTTCGAGCTCCGGTATTCAAATTGATATTGTGTTGTATCGTCCTTCAGGCAATACCATTCTGCATAGCTGGAAAGAAGGCGTTTTAGGGTTTAAAAATCCGGATGATCCAAACAATACCTATTATCACGAGAAAGCATATTGTGCAGATCCGGATATTAAATTTGCCGGTGGAACGTTCGTGTGTCAACCGATGTCAGAACGCTACAATGAACAAACCATTCAATTAGTATGCGCTATGCTAAAGTATATTGACGACCAAGCGATTTATCACCAGCATTTATCGGACAACAATCTTTACGCATTAAGACAATGTGCTATTTGGGCTGTTTTAAACACCGTAGAAGGCTGGTATCCGCAGGATGCGTACATAGAATTTGGAAATGGTGTTCATTGTCCGGGGGATAGTAACTGCTATATTTCAAATCATGTTTCTGATTTGATGAACAACGGTTGGAAATGGGCACATGATAATTACCAGAATATGACACCAAGGAATTGTTATTATTGGTACAACAAAGCTAATCCGGATAGCAGACAGCCCTTAAGTACATGGGATTATGAGTACCAGTCACCTTGGCTTGCAATTCAGAAAAAACCATCCTCTAACGGTGGATATGTAAACGGTGTATGGTATGACGCTGAAGCTTATGCAAAATGGGCGATTGATAGTAACCCGGCTTACTCTTTAGAAGGTGCGAAATATACGGTATGGAATGAGAAAACAGGCGAGTATTATTATGACGCTATAACAACGGATAAATATGGTTATGGCTGGTGTTATGTACCGGAGTCCGGCAATTACCAAATACAGGAGACAGTACCTCCTAAGGGCTACAAGCTTGACAGCACATGGTATCCGGTTACTTTGAATACGACCAATTATACGTTTGAACATCCAGAACCGATTAAGACAGCAGAGATTAGACTTCATAAGTCATCCAAAATACCTACGGATAAGTCTTTAGCAGGGGCTAAATATGGAGTATGGAATTGGGAAGGCTCCGTTGGAAATGGAAAACCTGATTTTGTAATCACAACAGATGAAAGTGGGTATGGTGAGATCGATAATCTTCCGTTATGGCATTATTATATTCAGGAAATCGAAGCACCGGAGGGCTTTGGCTTAGATACTACGGTATATGAGGCTGATTTAAGAGAGGCTGGCTCTTACGATGAAATAGGCGTGGATTTATATTCACAAGAACCTCCGGCTTTTGGAAAAATCACACTGCAAAAGCAGTCTGCAAATCCAGATTGCACGGATGGGAACAATGCCTATTCTTTAAAAGGGGCAGAATATTCCATTTACAGCAATTCGGAATGTACAAATTATGTAGACAAGCTGATAACCGATGAAAACGGATATGCAGAAAAAGACGGAATAAAGCTGGGAACATATTATGTGAAAGAAACAAAAGCATCACCGGGCTATGCACTGGATAAAACAGTTTACACCGTAGATTTAACGGCAGGTTCAGGAAATCTGGAATATCAAATTACTTCCAAGGAAACACCCGTGATGGACCCAATAAGAATTTTAATTAAGAAAATAGATAAAGATACGGGAAATCCAGTTCCGGCAGGGCAAGGAAGTCTAAAGGGTGCGGAGTTTACCTTTAAATTCTATAAAGGGGAATATCCAGAAGACACAGATCCGGAGACACTAGGGAAAACAGCAGATAAGACATGGGTATTTGCTACTGACGAAAGAGGTTTTATTCATTTTAAAGAAGATTATAAAGTAAGCGGAGATAGCTTTTATTATGATGCGTCAAATAAACCTGCTTTACCCGTTGGTACGCTTGTTATCACAGAGAAAAAAGCGCCATCCGGATATCATATCAATCCGGTGAAGATTATTAGAAATATCCAACCTCATAAAACGGAAGGTGGCGAAGCTTATGTGACACCGGAAATCGAGGAAGACAGCGTAAGTGTAAAGATTATAAAGGTACAGGATGGAAAGAACGTCCGTATTCCCGGTACTGTTTTCCGTCACACCATGCCGGATGGAACAACAAAGGATTATGCCACAGATGACAAGGGAGAAATTCAGCTACAAGGTCTTGCAGTAGGAAAACATCAGGTGGTGGAAATGTCTCCGGCAGAGGGATATCTGCCAAATACCAGTGTATTTGAATTTGAAGTTACCACAGACAATAAAGTTCAGGCAATTACAAAGCCCACAGAAGATATGGGAATTTTCTTTGCGGAAGAAAAGAATGGAGACGGTACTTTAACAGTGAAAAATAAATTAGCTCCATTTAAGCTGAATATTCACAAGGTAAACAACAAGGACAAGGTGCTGGAAGGTGCAGAATTTACCTTATACGAGGATAAAGAGTGCAGCGTGGAAGTTGACAGACAGGTGTCTGATAAAGACGGAAATCTGGCATTTAAGGATGTAGAGACCGGCAGGGAATATTACCTAAAAGAAACAAAAGCGCCGGCAGGGTACAAGCTTCCAATCAATGCAGACGGTAGTCCGGTTATTTACAAAATAAAAGTGGAAAGTGATCCGATTAAAAACAGCTTTATCGTCTATGTGAATGATAAAGCCTATGATGGAAATTCCGATGGTTCAATTACCATTGGAGGTACAAAAAAAGATAGGGAGGTCAATCTTACGGTTGTGAACACAGTAAGTGGAAAGCTGCCAAATACAGGCTCACACAGCATGATTTGGATTTTGGCAATCGGAAGTATATTGATGGTTACCTCCTTAAAAAAGAAAGAAAAAACAACAAGATAACGGAAAGGGGAAAAAACAATGAAGAATAAGATTTTTAAAGCAATGTTAATGATGGGATTAGTAGTAGCCACAGCAACAACCTCTATGGCAGGAAGCGCATTAACACCGGTTTATGCAGAGGAAATGGAAGCAGCACAGGGAAATCAGGTAGTAAACGGTGTGTTGGATTTTGGAAAGGGCTCTGCAAGCATCAACATCAATGGAAATGAAGGTCAGTCCTTAGTAGGAAAGAAATTTGAGATTTTCCAGTTGTTCAATGCGGAAAATTCCAAAGACGGAGAGTCTATCAATTATACATTCAACCCAGAATTTGCCAATGCCATTCAGACAGTCGTAGCCAATGCGTTAAATAAAAAGAACGGAA
>ERZ791834.160-NODE-160-length-60253-cov-3.423_pt1 | contig 60253 bp, 50 predicted proteins | sample MGYA00510293_ERZ791834 | MGnify/ENA primary metagenome ERZ791834 (study PRJEB30046, sample SAMN00715253) | human gut metagenome | study: EMG produced TPA metagenomics assembly of the A metagenome-wide association study of gut microbiota in type 2...
CAGCGACACGAGGATTTTCAGTCCTCTGCTCTACCAACTGAGCTATCTGGGCATCTCATCAACATCGAAGTTTTTGTTTCGTTTGTTTCTTACTCGCTGTCGACGATAGTTATTCTACAACAAGACAAGAGAAAAGTCAAGCACTTTTTTGAAAAAAACTTAACTTTTTTTTGAAGGCATGTTTTTTGCCCCAATTCATACAATTTGAATTCAGCAGCGGAAGCGGATTGCGAATGTCTGCTTTACATTTAATGGTTTGTCTTGCGGTTGATGAACTTTGTTCGATACTTTGAATATACAATTGTTTGATCTGCATAAAGACCATAATAACCAGACATTGCATAGCTGACTGCAATGGATAAAATCATGTAGTGGGCAGAGTCAAAGCCAAATAATTCAAAAGCAATCAAAATAGATGTAATAGGACAATTAGTGACACCGCAGAAAACGGCAACCATGCCCATAGCAGCACAAAGGGATGGAGCAAATCCGGCAAGGCTTCCAAAGAAACATCCAAAGGATGCACCTACGCAGAAGGAAGGAACAATTTCGCCTCCCTTAAAGCCGCCGCCAAGTGTGACTGCTGTAAAGAGCATTTTAATAAGAAAGGCTGCTGGGAATATAGTTTCTTCTTGAATAGACTGCTCAATCAGATTGCTTCCGGAACCAAGATAGCTTTTGCCGTCTGGAAGAAGAAATGCAAATACGATAACAATCAGTGCAGAGACAATTGCGCGTAGGTAAACATTTTTTATGTATGTTTTTAAAAGACCTCCAATTTTATGAAGGATAATGCATAAAAGTATGCTGACAGCGGCACATAAGATTCCAAGAAGAACTGTTTTTGCAGCACCGTCAATGGAAAATGAAGGAATACTTACGATTGTAAATTTTTCGGCATGAACACCAAACGTAGAAGCAAGGTGAGCACCAATCAGCGCAGACATTACACAAGGAACTAATGCGGAATAATACATGATGCCGACACTGACCATTTCCATTGAAAAGACAGCAGCAGCCATTGGTGTACCAAACAGAGCAGCAAAAGCAGCACTCATGCCACACATGATTAGAACATGGCGATCTTCATCATCAAGATGAACTATTTTTCCAAGAAGATTTCCAAGGCTGCCGCCGATCTGAAGTGCAGCACCCTCGCGTCCGGCAGATCCGCCGCACAGCTGTGTCAGAATCGTAGAGATAAAAATAAGAGGTGCAACACGTGCTGGTGTCTCTTCATTTGCATGAATTGAGGCAATAACAAAATTTGTACCGCGGTCATTTGACTGTCCGCAAAAATGATAAAGAGCAGTGATTGCCAGACCAGCAATAGGAAGCAGGAATAAAAGCCAGCTGTACGCAGCGCGAATCTGTATAGCTTTTCCAAGCAAAGTAGCAAATAGTGTTGATACGCCGCCGATCAGAAGACCTGACAAAAGTGAAAATCCAGTCCATTTAAGAAGAACCAGAAGATTCTGGCCGATGTTGGTCAGATAGCATTTGCGGGCAAATTCCCGCAGCTTAGGGGAAAACATAGGCATGACCTCCAAAGAAACTGTTTATAGGAAGCAGCAAAGATGCTGTACCGTTCCAATCCTAGCAGAAACAGCAGGGAAAGTCAACGAAACAAAAAGATCATGTTCCATTTTGCCTGTACTGAGCCGGTGTCATTTTAGCTCTTTTTTTAAAAGTGATGCAAAAGGCACTTTCACTTGAAAAGCCACATGAAAAGCAGATATCCTTGACAGACATGGTAGTGTTGCGAAGCAAGTAACGTGCATTACTTAGCCTCGTATTTATGACATACTCATGTGGAGTAAAGCCAGTCTCTCGTTTGAATACACGAATAAAGTGATAAGAGCTTAATCCGGCAGCTGATGCGAGCACTTTGTCTGGCAGATCTTCTTTAAAATGTTCATTGATATAGGAAATGACAGTCTCAATCATATCTGTGCTGTCATTTTTTTTATCGGCAGTACTGTAGAGCAGAAAGCTTGTCAAAATATCATTAATATATTTAGAAAGAAGAGCTTCCTTAATCGAAGAACGACAAAAACTGTCAATGATAGCTTCAAGCTTGTTTGTGGTTGGCGCAGGATTTCCAATAGAAAATACAGTGCCAAGATGTGAGACGATAGATTCAAAAAAGTTTTTGGCAAGAGGTCCGTCAAAATGGCACCAGAGACATTCGCTTCCTGTTTTTGTGCCATAGCTGTGCGGTTCATAGCAATTAATTAAAATAAATTCATCAGCTTTTGCATTAAAACTTTCGTTTTTTGTTTGTACATACATGCTTCCTTTTTTGACATAAACAAGAAGAAAGCTGTCAAAAGAAGCGCGGTGCAGATGATAGCCTGGTGCATAGAAAAAATGACCGCATATAAGCGGATAAAAAAACATGCTTCGTCCCAAGAGACTTGGCGAGTAAACATAATATGTTGATTCAGGTTCAATAAAGGGTTCGTGCGATTTCATAAAAATCTCCTTTTTTTATACTTACAGTTCATGGATAAGCCAATATTGCGGCAAATAATTTTGCATGGCTCTGAATAATTACATTTTAACTTAGAATGCAGAAAAAAACAACAGAGCAATATTTTAAAACACAACCGCAACGAAAGATAATGTATTTCAAGCAAAACAGTAGTATAGTAAAAGTAAATATTGAAAGTAAATAAAACAATATTGAAAATGATAGAAAGATTCAAGTAAATAAATAATAACAGAAAATAATAGCGAAACAGGAGGCAATTATGCAAAAGGCAAGTGTATGGGCAGAAAAAGTCATGATTCCTACATATGAGATTGGAGAGGCGGAGAAGAATCCGATTTTTCTGGAAAAACGTGTGTATCAGGGAAGCTGCGGAAAGGTATACCCGTATCCGACGATTGAAAAAATAAGTGATGAGAAGAAGGATAAGGAATATACGGCAGTATGGCTGGAAAATGAGTACATTAGGGTTATGGTTCTTTCAGAGCTTGGCGGACGAATCCAGAGGGCATATGATAAAACAAATGATTATGACTTTGTTTACTATAACCAGGTGATCAAGCCGGCACTTGTTGGTTTGACGGGACCGTGGATTTCAGGAGGTATTGAATTTAACTGGCCGCAGCATCATCGTCCGACAACATTTCTTCCAGTTGATTATGAAATTCAGGAAAATGAGGATGGAAGCGTTTCTGTTTTATGTCATGACGTGGATCAGATGTATGGAACAAAGGGACTTATGAGAATTAGCGTATACCCGGGAAAAGCTTATATTGAAATCAAGGGACAGCTGTATAACCGCACATCACTTCCGCAGACATTTCTTTGGTGGGCAAATCCAGCAGTTCCTGTTAATGACAACACACAGTCCATTTTCCCGCCGGATGTTCACGCTGTTATGGATCATGGAAAGAGAGATGTTTCTCGTTTTCCAATTGCGACGGGTGTTTATTATAAGAAGGATTACAGCGAAGGCGTAGATATTTCACGTTACAAGAATATTCCAGTCCCAACTTCTTACATGGCAGAAAAGTCAAAGTATGATTTTGTCGGAGGATATGACTATGGAAAGCATGCTGGTATTTTGCACGTGGCAGATCATCATGTTTCACCGGGAAAGAAGCAGTGGACCTGGGGCTGCGGTGATTTTGGAAAGGCATGGGATCGCAATCTGACTGATGAGGATGGTCCATATGTAGAGCTGATGACAGGTATGTTTACAGATAATCAGCCTGACTTTACATGGTTAAAACCGTTTGAGGAGAAAACATTTACACAGTATTTTATGCCATATAAGGAAGTGGGACAGGTAAAGAACGCATCAAAGGAAGCTGCTGTTTCACTCTCGGCAGCAAATGATGCAGCAACTGGAAAGAAGACTGCAAAGATTATTGTCTATGCAACAGCTGTATATGAAAATGCAAGAATTATTCTGACAGGAAAAGACGGCGTGCTGTGTGATGAGAGCGCAATGATTTCTCCTGTTGACATTTTTGAAAAGAGTGTAGTACTGCCAGATGATACGCAGGAAGAAGATCTGAAAGTTGAAGTTTGTGCAGATGGCAGAAGCTTAATTGCATACCAACCAGAGAAGGAAGAAATTCCAAAGCTTCCAGATCCGGCAAAGGCAGCAGATGAACCGTCAAAGATCATGACAAATGAGGAACTGTATTTAACGGGACAGCATATTGAACAGTATCGTCATGCAACATGGAGACCTGATCCTTATTATTTAGAGGGATTAAAGCGTGATCCAGATGATATTCGCATTAACAATGCATATGGTATGCTCTTGATGAGAAGAGGCGTATTTAATGAGGCAGAACCTTATTTTAGAACAGCTATTAAGCGCCTGACCTGGAAGAATCCTAATCCATACAACAGCGAAGCATATTATCTGTTGGGACTGGATTTGTGTTACCTTGGAAGAGAAGATGAGGCTTATGATGCTTTTTATAAGGCAGCATGGAGCAATGAACAGCAGGAAATGTCATTCTATTATATGGCAGCGCTTGCGGCAAAGAAAGGTCAATTTGAAATTGCGCTTGAGCACATTGATCGCTCACTTGTTAAGAATGCGCATAATATTAAGGCGAGAGGATTACGTGCATGGCTTCTTGCAAAGCTTGGAAAAGAAAAGGCTGCAGCTCGTATGATCGAGGATAATTTAGAACTTGATCCATTTGATTTTGTATCTGGTTTTGAGGCAATAAAGGCAGAGAATGATTCAGAAAAGAAGCAGAAAATGCTTGATGACTTGAATGGACTGATGCGTAATTTCCAGGAAAATTATTTGATGACAGCAAGAGATTTTGCGCAGTGGGGCGCATATGAGGACGCTGTTTTAGTTTTAAAGCAGTGCACAAAGAAATATCCGATGCTGTATTATTATGCAGCTTATTATGAAGAAAAAATGGGTGAAGATGAGGCAGCAAAGAAGTCACTTGAGAAGGCAGAAAGCTGTGCTTTCGATTATTGCTTCCCGAATAAGCTTGATGATATTGCTGTACTTACATTTGCGATTGAAAATGGCTGCAAAAAGAAGGCGCCTTATTACCTGGGCAATCTTTTCTATGATAAATTACAGTGGAAGAAATCTGTTGAATTGTGGGAAATGTCTGAGAAAGCAGATGACACATTTTCAATCGTTCATAGAAACCTTGCACTGGCTTATTACAACAAGATGGGTGATTCTAAGGCAGCTAAGTGTGAACTAGAGAAAGCATTTTCACTAAATCGCAATGATGCCCGTATTTTCCTTGAATTAGATCAGCTTTACAAAAAGCTTGGATATAGCTTCAAAGAGCGTTTAGCAAAATATGATGAAGATCCATCTCTTGCAGAGAGCCGTGATGATTTGTATATTGAATATATTACTCTTATGAATATGTGCGGAGAGTATGAACGTGCTTATCGCTGCATTATGGGGCGCCGTTTCCATCCGTGGGAGGGCGGCGAAGGAAAGATTACAACGCAGTATACTATTTCCTTACTCGAGATGGCAAAACAGTGCTTGGCATCAGAAAAATATGAACAGGCAGAGAAGTTGCTTAAAAAAGCACTTGTATATCCAGAAAATCTTGGAGAAGGCAAGCTAGAGGGAACAAAGGATAATCATCTGTTTTATCATCTTGGACTTGCGCTTGAAGCACAGGGAAAACATGATGAAGCAAAAACATGTTTTGAGACTGCGACGATTGGAACAGATGAACCAGCGGGTGCTATGTACTATAATGATCAGCCGGCTGATATGATTCTCTATCAGGGACTTGCATTTGAAAAATTAGGAAAAACAAGAGAGGCAAAATCACGTTTTTATCGTCTGATTGATTACGGTGAGCAGCATTTAAATGATGAGGGCAAGATTGAATACTTTGCTGTATCACTTCCAGATTTTCTGATTTTTGATGAGGATTATACAAAGAAAAATCGTGCACACTGCTGTTATCTTATGGCACTTGGAAATATTGGATTGCAAAACCGCGAAAAGGCAGCAGAATTTTTAAATGAGGCGCTTGAAATAGAGCCGTCTCATATGATGGCAACACTATATCAGAAACAATAAATGTTAAGCAAAAAGCGAGGAAAATCATGAGACTAGTAGATTTAACAACCAAACCCTGGCAGCTTATGCTGCCGGGAGAGAAGGAAACTTCTCTAAATAAAATGGTATATCTGCCAGGAACACTTGATGAGTTTGGAGTCGGTCATGAAGATCGGCTCGACAACTCATGTCATCCAGATGAGACAACTGCGCAGAGTTTTGATGATGATGTGATAGCAACACGATTTACAAGAAAGCATACGTATGAAGGCCCGGCATATTTTGAGCAGGAAATTACGATTGCGCCAGCAGATAAATGCCGCACTTTCTTTGAGATTGAGCGAGCCAGATGTGTGCGTGTTTATTTAGACGGCGAGGAAATATCATCATACGAGGAACAGACAATAAGCACACCGCATGTATTTGAACTTACTGGTCATGAAGGCATTCATAGACTTCGCGTTGAGTCAGATAACAGTTATCCAGGTCTGCCGCACGATGCTATTGTCTATTCATCGGCAGCAACAGATGAGACACAGACAAATTGGAATGGACTTCTTGGTTATATTCGTCTTCGTGAGGAAAATCCGATCTTTTTATCGCAGGTGTGCGTGTACCCTAAGGATGGAGGAAAGCTTCGTGCAGAGATAGATCTTGATACATATGACGAACCATTTGAAGGCGTGCTTGTTTTAAAAAGCAGTGTACTTTTGCAGGACTATGAGCAAAAAATTAGTGTAATGACTTCAAATTCCAGAAAAACAATTGTGGCAGAGGATTTACTTATTTCATCGTCAGCAGCAAACTGGGATGAATATGATGGAAAGTTATATGAACTGACAGCTGCACTATATAAAAATGATTTGCAGTCATCTGAAAGTGAAATAAATCAAAAAGAAGATGAAAAGACTGTTAGCTTTGGCATTCGCACATTTTGTGATGATGGATATGGTCATTTGTCATTAAACGGCAGAAGAATTTTCCTTCGAAGTGAGGCAAACTGTGCAGAATTTCCAGAGACAGGCTATATTCCAATGGAAAAGGAAGCGTGGAAGAATATTTTACAGACATATAAGGATTATGGCATCAATATGGTGCGTTTTCATTCGCATTGTCCGCCAGAGGCAGCATTTTTTGCAGCTGATGAGATGGGCATTTTGATGCAGCCAGAGCTTTCACATTGGGATCCAAAGCATGCATTTGAATTTGATGAAAGTTTCTCGTATTATCAAAAGGAACTGCGCCAAATTATAAAAGCACTTGCCAATCATCCATCTTTTGTCATGCTGACATTTGGGAATGAACTTCATTGCGGAGCGCTTGGCACAAGCAGAATGCATAAGATGCTGCAGGATGCAAAAAAACAGGATCCGACAAGACTTTATGCTAATGCGTCAAATGCGCATTATGGAAATGAAGGATGCGATGAAGAGAGTGATTTCTATGCATCACAAAGCTTTTATAATTACAGAATAAGAGGAACGCTTGCAGGAAATCCAGAGACAACAGAGGAAGCAGCCAAAGTTGATGCTTATGAAAAGGCAAATGGAAAGCTGGCAAAGGTTAACATTAAGGGCTACATCAACAATCAGTATCCAAATGCGAAGACAAACTTTGATGAAACCTTAGAGAGCAGTATAAAAAGCCAGTGTTTAGCTTTGAAGTTGGTCAGTTTGAAGTGCTTCCTGATTTTGATGAGCTTGCACATTTTAAGGGAATTTCTGATCCGGCAAATTATAGACGTATTCAGCGTATGGTTCGCGAAAAGGGATTAGAGCCTGTTTGGAAGAAGTACGTTGAGGCAACTGGAGAACTATCAAGGCTTTGTTACCGAGAGGAGATCGAAGCTGCGATGCGCACAAAAGATCTGTCTGGTATTTCACTTCTTGGACTGCAGGATTTTCCAGGACAGGGAACTGCTCTTGTGGGAATGCTTGATTCACATTTAGAGCCAAAGCCATTTGATTTTGCAAAACCAGAAAAATTTAGAGCTTTCTTTAAAGAACAGCTTGTATTAGTTGGTCTTGAAAAGTATACTTATGAAGAGGGTGAGACACTTTGTGCAGATGTGCAGATAGCCAATTATGGAAAGACAGACTGTGCTGGAGATCTGGAGTGGACATTGTGGGCATATATGCCGAATGAAGAATTAGATAGTGTGAGAAAGGTCGCTGTAAAGAGTGGTCATATGAGCGCTGTTTCATGCCCAAAGGGAACACTTAGCAAAGCTGGAACATTAAAGATTGAACTGAATAATAAAATTACAGCACCAGTTCGCTGTGATCTTACTGTTAAGATTGCAGATGCAGTTAATTCATATCCGATTTGGATTTATAAGAGTGAGCTGCCCAAATGCCCAGAAAGCGTTTATGAGACAACTAAGTTGGATTTGCAGGCAAAGAAGGTGCTTGATAACGGCGGTATAGTGTATTATTCGCCAAAGTCAGAGGAAAGTTCCTTCCATAATTCAATTCGTGCTCAATTCTCAACAGATTTCTGGTCTGTTGGAACGTTTGGAAGACAGGAAGGTGCGATGGGACAGCTGATTCAAAAAGATCATCCATTGTTTAAAGAGTTTCCAACTGAGAGCCATACAAATTGGCAGTGGTGGCCAATGGCAAATCAAAGAGCTGTTATACTGCCAGATACAGTAAAACAGCCATTTGACGCTATTATTACAGAAATGGACAGCTATGCATTTTTAAGACCAATGGCGCAGCTGTTTGAGTGCCGCGTCGGAAATGGAAAACTTCTCTATTCCACACTTGGACTTCAGGATTTGCAGCAGTATCCAGAAGGAAAAGCGCTTCTTAGATCAATTTATAAGTATCTGGATTTAGAGATATTTGCACCAAAGCAGAGCATAGAGTGGGAGACGTTAGTAAGTATCTAACATTAAATCAGATGATTTTCGAAAGGAGTGCATATGAGACGAATATTAGTTAAGTCATTAAATGAAGCTTTTGATTTTGTGATGGATCATTATTATCCGGCAGGATGTGAGGAGGACGCAAAAAGAAAAGATACATATGCAGTCATTTCAATTCAGGATACTCACACGGGTGGTTTTGGTGTCACCTTTGCAGAAAATAAATTTTGTAAAGGTGTTCTTACTTTATATTTTGATGATGTGGTGAAGGAAACAAAAGGTGCTGTATTGTTTGATGAAAATATGGCAGATTCTGTTATCGCATTTATTCGCAGTCATATGGATGTAGATACGCTGTTAATTCACTGCTATGCCGGACAGTCAAGATCGCGTGCAATAGGAGCATTTGCGAAAAAAATGATGGGAAAGAGCAATCAAACATATTTTTCGGCAGATGAGCTTTGGGCAGGCACACCAAATGAGCATGTTTATAATATGTTGGAGGATGCTTGGTTTAGAGATATGTTGGGATGAATCCTACAGATAATACTAGAATTTTCTAGTCATATATGGTATTATAGGGACAGTTGAAAAAAATGACAATATATGGAGGGCAAAACAGTGAGTGATTATACGTTAAATACCAAATGTGTGCAGGCAGGCTATACGCCGGGAAATGGAGAACCGCGTCAGATTCCGATTATTCAGTCTACGACATTTAAGTATGATACAAGTGAAGACATGGGAAAGTTATTTGATTTGGAAGCATCCGGTTATTTTTATAGCCGTTTACAGAATCCAACAAATGATTATGTTGCAGCAAAGATTGCAGAACTTGAAGGCGGTGCAGCAGCAATGCTGACTTCATCAGGACAGGCAGCAAACTTTTTTGCTCTGTTTAATATTTGTGAGTGCGGCAGTCATATCGTAGCTTCTTCATCTATTTATGGAGGAACTTATAACCTGATTGCTGTAACACTGGCAAAGATGGGTATTCGTGCTACTTTTGTTTCTCCTGATTGTACAGAGGAAGAATTAAATGCAGCATTTACAGAAGATACCAGAGCTGTATTTGGTGAGACTATCGCAAATCCGGCACTGACAGTTCTTGATATTGAAAAGTTTGCAAAGGCCGCTCATGCACATGGCGTTCCGTTAATTGTGGATAACACATTCCCGACTCCGGTAAACTGCCGTCCAATCGAGTGGGGTGCAGATATCGTAACACATTCCACAACAAAATATATGGATGGACATGGTGCGGCACTTGGCGGTGCAATTGTAGATGGCGGTCATTTTGACTGGATGGCTCATGCAGACAAATTCCCAGGTCTGTGTACACCTGATGAATCTTATCATGGAGTTACATATGCAGAGAAATTTGGCATGGGTGGTGCTTTTATAACAAAGTGTACATCTCAGCTGATGCGCGACCTTGGATGTATCCAGTCTCCACAGAATGCGTTTATCTTAAATCTTGGTCTGGAGTCACTTCATGTAAGAATGCCGCGTCACGTTGAAAATGGACAGGCCGTAGCAGAGTTTTTACAGGCACAGCCGCAGGTTGCTTATGTAAATTATCCGGGACTGCCTACAGACAAGTACTATGAGCGCGCAAAGAAGTATCTTCCAAACGGAGGATGCGGTGTTGTTTCATTTGAGTTAAAGGGTGGTCGTGCAGCAGCAGAGACATTTATGAAGCACTTAAAGCTTGCAGCAATCGAGACACATGTTGCAGATGCACGTACATGCTGCTTAAACCCGGCAACATCCACACATCGCCAGATGAATGACGAGCAGTTAGCAGCAGCTGGTGTTCCGGCAGGACTGGTTCGTATTTCTTGCGGACTGGAAGATAAGAAAGATCTGATCGCAGATCTGGCACAGGCATTGGCAGCAATTGAATAAGCAATAAAAACAGTGGGGCAAAGAATTTTTTTAATTCTTGCCCCATTATTATTTTGCTTTACTTTATGCGCCTAATTAGTTTGTTGGGAATCCAGCCTGTTTTAGTGCATCAAGCACAGCTTTTTTGATACCATTTGAGCTGTAGGTTGCACCGGAAACTGCATCAACATCAGTATTTTGTGCTTCAAGAATTTCAGAAACAACCTTGTCTTTGCATTTATCGAAGTACCACAGGTCGCTCTCGGCACTGCTGCAGGAGATATCAGTGATTTTGCCGTCCTTGATTGTGACTGTTGCCTTTACAGCGCCATCATATCCGTAGGCTTTTCCCTCATAAACGCCATCGGTGAGAGCAGTGTCATAAAAAGACTGAGAATCTTCTTTTGAAATAGGCTCAGATTCGATAGTTGTATCTTCGGTCATTTTTGTATTTGAATTTTCATCAGCTATAGTATCATTTGGGCTTGAAACAGCACAGATAATAACCATAACAGCAAGAAATACGCCAAAGCAAATGGATGTAAATTCACGGCGGTGTTCTGGTTTTTTCTTTAAGAAATACCATTTGCGTATTCGACAGATTGCATATCCAAGGAAAATTGCTGTGTAAATAATTACAGAAAAATAGTAGCCATCCTTGCCATCTTTGGCAAGCGGAATAAATAATAGCATAATGTGGAGGTAGAGCAGCGCGTAAAATAGGTAAGCAAAGCGCTGGATCTGCTTCCACTTTTTTGCTTTCATACGCTTACGAATCTTTGGAAAAGAAAGAATAGTAAGCAAAATCATAATGATAAGAAGAATAATTGTAATGATGCAGGCAGCTAATTGATTGGCAGGAAGTGCGGATGCATTGGTAAAGAAACGCACGAAATAAGTTCTTCCATAGCCAATGTTGTGACCAAGCGTCAGCATTGCGGCAAAGATGGAAAGCTCACCGCGCACTGGCATAAGTCGCTTAATCAGCCAAGAACCGTTAGATAAGGCACCTGTCCACATGACAATACACCAGAGTGCGCATGAAAGGGCACCGCGGCGAAATAGATCAAGAAGGAAAGTGACAGCCTCTGGCAGATTCCTTGAAAAAGGAAATAGTGATATAAAAAGTGTAAGCACAAGTGCACCGATGTACCAGGGATACGGATGACGTTTGATTGTGGATTTTGCAGTCAGTGCAAAGATTGATGCGATGATTAGTGAAAAAATAAATAACATAGATATTTGATTACCTCCGTTTATACGATTTATATGAGATGTTATATGACCAAGAGATCAAAATTATCTTGTAAGCGAGCTTGCATTGGCTTTAAGAGCTTTTGACATTTGTATCATAAATGTAGTGTAACATAAGAAAAAATACATCACAAGCAAACAGGAAGCGCAAAAAAGACGAAAAAAAGACATGAAGTTAGTAAAAGCTAACAAGAAATAGACAAAGATGAAGAAAGGCAGTTCGTATAAAAGGAAAAGCATAATTAAAAATTGTTAGAAATAACTAACTTGGACTCACAATAAAACATATGGAAAACGTCAAATTGCTGTTTTTATATAAATAACCTTTTTTTCTCAATAAGGGTGTTGATTTTTATGACTGGGTTAGAATATACTAACTGTCATCGACAATAAAAAGTTAAAGGAGATACCATTTATGAGAACAAAAATGGCATTAGCTGTGTTGGCGGCAAGTACCTTGGCAGCAGGAAATATGAGCGCTTTTGGAGGAGTTTTAAAAAGTGAGAGCACACCGGCAACAAGCGAGGTACAGACAGATGAAGCTTCTGGTGCAGAGGATGAGGCACAGACAGTAAGCATTGAGACAAGTGAATATTACTTTGGTAAGATTAATGTTCCATATGCAGATTTTTATTATGGAGAAATCAATCATGTACAGCCAGAGGCACTTGAAGATGCAGCAGCAGGTCAGTATGATGCAGAGGATAAGGTAACAGCAGCAGGTCTTCGTGAGGAAGGTATTTATGATTCCGTTACTTCTGCGACAAGCCAGAAATCTCAGCGTTTTGAAAAAAGCTATTTTGAGCAGAATGGCGATGGAACCGATATTTTAGGACCATCTAGTGTAAATGTGGCAATTCCAAAGACATTGTATGACGATGTAAAGGCAGCAATCGAAGCTGGTACTGAGTGCAGCAACCCACTTGTTGAGTTCGTATCATCACTTGAAGAAGTTTCAGAAGAAGTTCCGGCTGAATATAAGGTAATCAATTCTGATGGTACCTTAAGCCAGACAATTGGAACAACTAAAGAGGCAGAAAATGTAACAGTTTCCTTTGCAACAGTTTCAACATGGGGCAATTATCAAATCGACTTTGACGGTCTTGAGATTGAATCTGCTGATATTCAGGGTGCACTCCTTGAAACATCTGACGGAGAAATTTATGGTCTTGAGCATTTGGATAACTTATGGCTGCGCGCAAATGAGATTGCATTTGCAGCAGAAGAGATGACTGAGCCACATGGAAATACACCGTCATGGCAGCGTTTTGCTGACATTCAGGGAAAGACAATCACAAAGGTAACTTACATGCTGGCGGATCAGGATGATATCTCTATTGAGACTGATCTGTACTGCAAGGAGCTTCTTGGAGAAGAATATTCCATTACAACAGATGAGAGTGTTACTTATCAGAAAGATGGCACTGCAATCAATATCACATATACAACACCAGATGACAGCGATTATAGTGTAGAGGCTGTCGCAGCAGGACGTACTGCCGTAGAAGATGGACTTTACAGCGTAGAAGACAACGTAATTACTCTGAGTGGCGATTTAAAGCCAGGCAGCTACACAGTTACCTTCTCAGATGACAAGTATGCAAGCAAGAAGTCAAGCACACTTGTTGAGTCAGGCTTAGAGGAAGGCAGTGTTTCTATTGAAAATAATGCTGTTGTAATCGCAGATAATGAGCAGGGACTTACTGGCGCAGATTATGCGGCACAGGTAACAAGTGTTGTTGTAAATGGTGAGCCAGTAAAGGCAAAGGGCATTGCAGGTATCTTATTCAATGAGGATGGAAGCATAAATATGGATGCTGAAATCGAAGGTCAGGATGGAAATGTTAAGGTATTTGACGGAAGTGATTCCTATGAGATCGAGTTAGAAGCAACTGGATATCCGTCCGTAAAGGGAACTGTAACAGCACAGTAATAAAACAATTTGAAATAATATATAGTAAGCAAAAGGCTGGCTGCCATATGATTTGTAGCCAGCCTTTTGCAGAATATAGAACAGCAACCAATGAGAGAAAGGAAGATTTTCATGAATCGAAAGAAAAGTTTTGCTAATCTTTTGAAAATAACTTGTTTTATGGTCTGTTCATGCATTAGTATACAGCCTGTTTGGGCCGCTAAGACTGACAGCGAGAGTATAACAGATACTGCAATGGGAACAGACTGCAGCGTCCGTGTTTATGGTTTTGATGGAACTGCAAAAGATATTATGGACATGCTTTCTGATATTGAAAACAAATATTTATCATGGCGCATTGAAGGCAGCGATATTGCCAATATCAATGAAAATGCATCAGAGAGCGAGCCTGTTATGCCATCAAAGTGGACATATAGCTATCTGGAAAATGTGCTTGATCTTGCAAGAGAAAGCAACGGTGCATTTGATCCGACATTAGGCCGTGTGTCGCAGCTTTGGAATTTGGAAAGTGACAATCCCTATATTCCATCAAAAAGCGAACTGACAGAGCTTCTTTTAGAGACTGGATGGGAAAAAATAAGTCTGGGTGACGGTGAAGTGTTTTTAAAAGATGGTGTGCAGATTGATCTTGGAGCGGTCGGAAAAGGAATCGGATGTGATGAAGCACGAAAAATGTTAGAAGAGGCAGATGCTGATGCAGCAGTGGTATCTGTCGGAGGAAGTATTTTGACGTATGGAAAAAAGCCAGATGGAAAACCTTGGAAGATCGGCATTGCAAATCCACGCAATGAAGACGGAGAATCGTATCTTGGTTCACTAACGATTAATGGGACATGCAGTATATCTACATCTGGAGATTACGAAAAATATGTGATTGAAGATGGTGTGCGATATCATCATATTTTAGATCCGAAGACGGGATATCCGGCAGAGAGCGGACTAATCTCCGTCACAATTGTCTGTGAAAAAGGATGGCTGAGCGATGGTCTGTCTACTGCATGCTTTGTGCTTGGTTATGAAGACAGCTTGCCGCTTTTGGAGACTTATCAGGCAGAGGCTGTGTTTGTAACTGAGGATAAAGAGGTAATTGTAACAGATGGATTAAAAGATATGTTTACACTGACAGATTCCTCATATGAACAGGTGGAAGAATGAGTGAAAAGAAACGAGCAATTATAATCGCCTTAATACTAAGTTTGATATTCATATTGTCAGTGGTCTGGACTACTCACCAATTTATGGCAAAACAAGAAGCGGCAAGCGCAGCAATTTATCAGAATGGAACATTAATTAAAATTATTTCAACTGATCATGAAGAGACATTTCGCATTGAAGATGGCGAAGACTGGAATGAGATTACTGTAGACAAAGACGGGATTCATGTGAGCGGTGCGAGCTGCCCAGATAAGATTTGTATGCATACCGTGTGGAGAGGAAAAGGTTCTCTTCCGATTGTGTGTCTGCCAAATCATCTTGTGATCACGGCGGCACCAGAAGAGGACACGAATGACGAATTTGATGTGCTGACATACTAGAGTCAATGAAGTCAATATGTGATATGTAACTTCTATCAAATTAGACAGAGTACCACGTCCATAGGAGTTGCGTAGCGCATCGTGTGGAGACTTAATATATGTGGCAGCTGCCTGATTTTATGTAAAGTAAGAAAGAATAAACAAAAATGGAAACGAAGAAAAAAGATAAAAGTAATAAAGCAGAGAAAGCAAATAAAATGAATATCAAAAAGATGACAGCGCTTGCAATGTTTTCAGTGATTGCGCTTACAATCTTTACAGCAGAATCCATGATCGGTCCGATTGTACCAATTCCAGGAATTAAGCTTGGACTAGCCAATATTGTAACACTTCTTGTACTGGTTTTATATGGACCAAAGGAAGCACTCTTTGTGCTGATCGTGCGAATCCTTCTTGGAAGCATGTTTGGCGGACAGATGATTTCATTTTTTTATAGTTTGACTGGCGGTATTCTGTGTTGGCTTGTCATGAGCCTTATTAGTGCGCTTCTTAAGAAAAAGTTTCTTGTGTTAATAAGCATGTGCGGAGCTGCTGCCCATAATATCGGACAAATTTTGGCAGCAATTGTGATTACACAGTCTATAAGCGTAGTGGCATATTTGCCTGTTTTGATGCTCAGCGCAATGATCACAGGCTGCTTTACTGGACTGGCTGCCCAGGTGTGCTCAAAGAGACTGCAAAAGATCTTAAGAGTGGGTTTTTTCTAACTGCAAAGTTTACGATAAGGCATATGACGCGTGAACAGTAACGCAGAGAAAAACAACATTAGGCATAATAGAATAATCCATTGATTTTGCAAGACCGCTGAGGTATACTTCTCTTATATCGCAGCGGTTTGTTTTTTTGTTGTAAACCTATTTTGGAAAGCGGGTGAAACAATGGGAAATATTATGGATTATTTGAAATGGCGTGGTGATCTGACATTTTCGCAGGATGCTTTCAACGAGGTAGATAATTTGCTTTTGTCATATGTGGCATATGTGAATCTTGAGGGACTGTCTGTTGGTGCTGGCGAAGAGCAAGTGACACTTGAGGAGCTTTCAAGACGATTTTTTGTGCTTCACAGCGAAGAAGAACTTGCGGAAGACAAGTCATTTACGAGACTGGCGCCGTATATAGTAAAAATGATGGCACAGTCGAACCGCTACCGTACATCTATCATTTCAAATTATGTCAATATGGTTAATCCACAGTTGGAGCTTCAATTTTCTGCCGTACAGCTTGATCTTTCAGATGGCTCAAAAAATTTTTGCTTCAGGGGAACGGATGACAATATTGTGGCATGGAAAGAGGACTTTAATCTAGGCCTTGGCGAAGTGCCAGCCCAAAAGTTGGCATCAGAATATTTGAACAGATTTGGTGTTGGCACATCCCCTATTCGCGTAAGCGGTCATTCAAAAGGCGGTAATTTGGCTGTCTATGCAGCTGCAGCCTGTAAAATAGAGGTGCAGGAACGCATTACAGATGTGTATAGTAATGATGGTCCCGGATTTGTGCATGAGTTTGTGACGAGTGATTCATATAAGAAAATTCAAAATCGAATCCATCGCTATATTCCAGATTCATCCATCATAGGAATGCTTCTTGAAAATCCTGTAGAACCGCAAGTCATAAAAAGTACAGCTAAGGGAATCCTTCAGCACGATGCGATGAGCTGGCAAATAGAGGGTCCGCATTTTGTATCAGCAAGCTTAAGTGAATCAGCTATTTCACTCCATGAGACGCTTCATAACTGGCTTGAAAATATTGATGAGAATGCAAGGACACAGTTTGTCGATGATTTATTTTCAATACTGGAATCGACTGGTGTAGATACATTGACGCAGGTGCAGGAAGGCGGATTAAAAAATGCGGCTGCAATGCTTCGTGAGCTTCACCAGATTGTACCAGGAACATGGTCAGAGCTTGAAAATCTGCTGAAGGCAGTTTTGCCATTTTCAGGTTTTCTCATCATGGGAAGACAAAAGACAGTGGACAGACAAAATATACCGCGCGCAGTGACAAGCCATAGAGCTGCACACATAAGCAATAAAAATCATAATGAAAACAATGTGAAACAGGAGGAAAAAAGAAAATGAGTCAGAAAAAACAGGCTGCTTCATCAGCTAGGGCAGGGGGAATCACAGATGGTGTGATATGGGAGCAGCTGCTTGTCTTTTTCTTTCCGATTTTGTTCGGAGCATTTTTTCAACAGCTGTATAATACAGTTGACGCAGTTGTGGTGGGTCGTTTTACCGGTTCGCTTGAGTTGGCAGCCGTAGGCGGTTCTACTGGAACGATTATTAACCTTTTATTTGGTTTCTTTATTGGACTTTCTTCTGGTGCGACTGTTATCATTGCACAGTTTTACGGAGCAGGCGATAAGGAAATGGTAAGCCGAAGTGTTCATACGGCGATTGCGCTTTCCATTGCAGGCGGTGCGATTTTAAGCGCAATTGGATTTATTTTTGCAAGGACAGCACTTGAGTGGATGCAGACACCAGATACAGTGATTGATCTTGCAGAAACATATATCAAGATTTATTTTATCGGTATGATCCCGAATCTGTATTACAATATATGTGCAGCAATTCTGCGAGCTGTCGGAGATTCCAAGCGACCACTCTATATTTTGATTTTCTCTTGTCTTGTAAATATTGTGCTTGACCTTGTATTTGTCGTAGTGCTTCGCATGTCTGTTCAGGGAGTAGGAATTGCAACGATTCTTTCCCAGTTTATCAGTGCAGTACTAATCACATTCTGTCTGATGAGAACCAATGAGTGCTATCGCCTGCAGTGGAGTAAGGTTCGCTTCCATAAGATGCTGCTCATTCGTATCATTCAGATCGGTGTCCCGGCAGGTTTACAGTCAGTTATGTATAACATAGCTAATATAATCATTCAGTCAAACGTAAATCTGCTTGGAAGCAATACAATGGCAGCATACACAGCATATTCTAAGATCGATGCGGTATTCTGGATGATCATGAATGCATTTGGTGTATCAGTATCCACATTTGCCGGTCAAAACTTCGGTGCAGGAAAGTTAGACCGTGTTCGTAAAAGTATGAAGATTTGCTTAGGTATGGCACTTGGCGCAAGCATCGGATTAAGTGTAATTCTTCATTTCTTTGGACGATACGTCTATATGCTATTCACAACAGATGCACAGGTTATTGAGATTGGAATGCAAATTTTATATTTCTTAACACCAATTTACTTTACATATGTCACAATTGAGGTAATTTCAGGAACAGTGCGTTCCATGGGCTTTGTATTCACACCAATGCTTATGACATGTGGCGGTGTGTGTGTGCTTCGTCTTTTATGGCTGTTTATTGCAGTTCCGCAAAATCGAACAATCACAAATATTTTATTTAGCTATCCATTGTCATGGGTAGTGACATCAATATTATTTATTATTTATTATATTTACCTGAATAAAACAGGAAAAATCGAGGCAGCAAGAGAACACAGTATTGTTTAGACTGAGAATGGCAACGATATGAGTTTATTTCGAATTTTGACAGGAAAATTTTACCCCAAAGATGAAGATTTTGGTGATGTAGTTCACATTATTTTATTTAATTTGATGTGGATTGCAATTTCAGTCAAACAATTTTTGGAAAAGAGCCTAGAGGTATCGACGGCAATCGGTCTTGTTCTTGTAATGGTGATGTTTAAAGCATCTTTGCAGATGATAAAAGAAGTCATGGCTTGTCGAGGTAAGAGAAAAGAGGCAATGAGAAGTGGAACTGCGCAAGAAGGAAAGATTGTTGGTGTACAGAAAAGGCAAGAAAAACAGAAATCAAGAAGAGGAATGCGAATTGTAACCTACTATAAGTACGAGGTGGAGATTACTTGTCCACAGACAGGAGTTACAACTATTATAACGAGTGGAGAGTATCAGCAAGCAGTTCACTGTTGGATCTCATCGCCTAATGTGCGCGTGTATACAGACAAAAGTGGGTGGAATCACTATTTATCGAATTTTGACGTAAAAGGATTTCGAAAAGAGCCGTTTTTCCCAGAAGAACCGCAACTTTTGCTTGGGGTAGATGAAATACTTGATTTTATTTTTATTAGTATCTGTGTCGGAACGATTTTGAAAATGATAATTTGATATGAGAAAAGAGGCAGGGCATTGCGTCCTGCCTTTTTTCTAACTTCCAATCTTAAACAAACTTTAAAGATTTTCCCAGTTTATTCTTAATCCAAAAGATTGTATACTAAGGGACAGAAACAGGAAAGGGAAGAAGAGTATGAACAGCAACTTAAATACGAATGCAATTACGAATACAAAAAATACAAGTTCAGTTGAGCAAAACAAAAGGCAAGATAAAATTGTAATCTGCGATGACGATAAGGATATTGTCAGGGCACTTGAAATTTATCTGTCAAACAGAGACTATGAACTTCTCAGTGCTTACACAGGAAGAGAAGCACTTGACTATGTAAAAAAAGGTGACATCTCACTGGTTCTTCTGGATATCATGATGCCAGAGATGGATGGAATCACAGCGCTTCGCGCGATACGCGAAAAGAGTAATGTTCCAGTTATCTTAATAACTGCAAAAAGTGAAGACGCTGATAAAGTGCTAGGTCTTGATGTAGGTGCAGATGATTATATTACAAAACCATTTAATCCAATTGAGGTGTTGGCAAGAGTGCGTTCTCAGCTTCGCAGATATAATAAGTTGGGAGGCAGCGAAGACAGCAACAAAAAAGAAGTGCTTAGCTGTGGAGGTGTGACGCTTGATGATCGCACAAAGCAGGTCACAATGGATGGCGAAGAAGTATCACTCACTCCAACTGAATACGAAATCTTAAAATTTTTAATGTCTCATCCAAAGCAGGTCTTTTCACCAAGACAAATTTACAGCGAGGTTTGGAAGGATACGCCGATAGGAAGCGAGGGAACTGTAGCTGTACATATTCGCCACTTGCGGGAAAAGCTTGAGATAGAGCCATCAGATCCGAGACACTTTAAGGTTGTCTGGGGACAGGGATATAAGTTTGAGTAAATGATTGTGATGAAAGTGGATAAATAATAGAGAAGCAGAGAGGTAAGTAGACAAGCAAAGAGGCGAATAGGAGTTCAGATTATGGGTAAATTTTTGCAAAGGTATGGTATTCTCTTTTTCTTTTGTGCAATGATGGGTGGAATCATTATGGTGGATTCGATTTTTGCCATCGCATTTACTGATAAGGAACGGGGATTGGCAACGGGATTTTCAGATTATACAATGAAAATTTCGATTCTGCAGGCAGATTCACAGGAAGCATTTCGGCAAAAAGAGTTCCTTTTATTTTTGCAGGAAAAAGCACAAATCGAAACCATAAATGTGTTAAAAGCAAATAGCCAAAATGGAGAGTTGCTTTATTCAAATGAGTTTGAATCAATGCAAAGCAACGCACTTGAGCAAGCGCCAGATATCGCAGTAACGGGAGTTTACTATCTAGATGGTGGGCAGAATACGAATTTGATATTTCAGGAATTACAAAATCAAATTTTAACAAAAAATCAATATGCGCAGATTGTTGTGTTAGAAGATTCTTCAAAGGGATATCTATTGGAACGATTGAAAAATTCACAAGATGCCACATATTATTTATTGCAGATGGGGTTATTGGTATTGCTGAATTTGTTAAACTTTGGAAACGTTGCGAGTTGCTGGGCTAATTACAGAATAACAGAGATTGCAGTAAGAAAAATGGTTGGCGGAACAGATGGAACAATATTTCGAAAAATAATGATTTTATTTGGTGCGGCAACAGGGCTATTTATTTTAAGTGGAATGATGATTGGGATCCTAATTGCGAAAAATCATATGGAAATCACGAGTATTGCATTGCTTTTTGGTATCATCAATTGTCTAATTCAATGGTTGATATTGATTCTATTTGGCGGATTATCAATCCACAGATATGTGAGAAAAAATATAATGGAGCTTCGAAAACAAAGTTGAAAGGTAAAAGAGAAACTATCAACTATCACTAATTTTGAAATGGAGCTGAGTAAAATGACAACTATAAAATATGCATTACGAGAGGTGCGAAAGTATTTTGGAAGGTATCTTCCAATTTATGCACAGATCATCACTTCCGTCCTATTATTTGCCTTCATTGCTGTAACATTTGATCAGGCGCGTGTGTTTTCTGCAAAAATGTATGAATATAGTGAGCATAAAAATATGTATGCAGTTGTTGATAAAACTGATGTACCTACTATTATGAATACATTGGTGGCAGAAGGTGCAGAAGAAAAATGCAAAGAGTTATACGAATATACAGCTAAGAATGTTGAAATGTATATTCATATGAAAGACAAGGTGCGTTGGAACGGAAAAGACATCGAAGTTTTACAGATCAATAAAAACTTTTTTGATCTGTATCAGATCAATTTGCAGCAAGGGCGTATCTTTTATGATAGCGAATGGAATGGACAAATCAATGAAGATGAGCCGATACCTGTTTTGGTGGGGTCTGAGGTAGCAGCAACGTATCCAATCGGAACAAGATTCACAAATGAGGTATCAGATAAGAGTCTATTTGAAATTGTAGGAGTACTGGATAAGGATGCTTTTTATTTAGAACCAGTTGTGGGAAATCGGATAATTTCACTCAATTCCGCGTTTATTATTCCGTGGATTCCAAGAGAATCTTTCAATAATGGCTATCGAAATGTAAATTTGTTTCATGTATTACAATTGGAAACAAATTCAGTTGAAGTGCTGAATGATATTTCTGCAAAATCAAAAGAGCTTGGTTTATTTGATTTTGATTTTGTATCGTTTCGAGAGCAGATTGAAGTGGTGAATACTTATTATCAGAATGTATATAGCAGAGATTGTGCAATGTTAGGTGCATTGCTTCTATATTGTGTCATAGGAAGTATAACGATGCTGCTTCAGTACATTAATACTCATATGAAACAAAATTCAATATATATGCTATGTGGTGCAACACAACACGAAATTGGTTTGCAAATGATGATCCAAATACTGGTGCCAATTTTGATTGGACTTGTGTTTTCTGCAATTATTTTTAAAACAGCTTTTGCAGTAATAGCAGGAGTGCTGTTTGGAATTGTATTGTTAGGTGTCATTTTATTTATACCATTGTTGAAATGGAATCGAATGGAAATCAGTCAGATTTTTAAAACTTATGAATGAAGGTGAAATCGTATGGATTTGAATAATGAAAAAAAAGCAATTATTGAGCTGCAAGGAATCTGCAAATCATTTTCAGTTGGAAAAAGAACAGCAAAGGTGTTAAAAGGAATTGATTTGTCTATCAATAACGGTGAAATGACAGCTATTATGGGAGCTAGTGGATGCGGAAAATCAACACTGCTAAATATTATAGGATGTTTGGATGTTGCAGAATCGGGAGAGTATTGGCTAAAAGGAAAAAAAGTAACGGGAAAAAGCCAAAAAGAAATGGCCAGGATTCGAAATGAAATATTTGGTTATGTCATTCAGGATTTTGCATTGATTCGAGACGATACAGTACTCGAAAATATTCGGATACCACTGGATTACAGTAAAAAGAAAATTGACAAGCTTCGAATTGATCAATTGTTAAAATCATTAGGGCTGAAAAAGCTGCAAAAAATGCGTGTGAGCCTACTTTCAGGCGGAGAGCAACAGCGAACTGCGATTGCTAGGGCTTTAGTAAATGATCCGGAAATTTTACTGGCAGATGAGCCAACAGGAGCGCTTGATTCCAAGACGGGTCAGGAAGTCATGAATATTCTTCGAGAGATCTGTAACAAAGGCAAAACAATTGTAATCGTAACGCATGATGAAAAAATTGCACGACAGTGTGATCGAATCTTGTGTATGAAAGATGGAAAGATATGAGTAGCAATTTGCAAATTGTTGTGAATTTGAAAGGAGTATTTATGGGAAAATTAAAAGAAAAATTAAAGCCAGAAAAATTGTCTGCCACATTTCCAGCATACATATTAGCTTATTTTATGTGCATGATGACTGGTTTTTGTATGATCATGTTTTTACGTGAGCTTAGATATCAGATACTGCAGCGTTATGGTTTGGGAGAGCTTGGAAATGTAGCATCAGCTTTATTGTTTGCTCTTGTATGTGCATTTTTCTTTTATCATGGTGCAAAGATTATTATTTGTCGTGCTCATAAAAAGGCTCAGAAAGAATTAAAGCATCCAAATGGGCTTTATGGCATGCCAATTGAATGCTGCGCAGCTATTTATTTTGCAGCAGAAGTAATCCTTCTTTGTATGTCAATCAGTTCGGGAGAGTATACATATATTGGAATGCTCGGTTCAGCTGTTCTGATGCACTTTTGTGAAAATATTGTTCAAAGAAAGGACAGAGGACTTCTTACAAGCGGTTCTCTCTATGAAAAGATAAATAGTGCAGCACGAAGAGCAGGAATCGTGATTCCTTTTATGGTTAGCTGTAGCATTGTAAGTGTACTTCTGTTTTTATTTTTGGCAAGTCTTTTTGCCAGTGTACGCAATTATAATGGAACAATCGGTTCTACGCTTCGTTTTTTGTTTTGTGCTGTGCTTGTGATTTTGATTCCAAGTGCATTCTGGTATCTTTGCCTGTGCTTTTACAAGCTAAAGATTGCAGGAGAAGCGCTTAGGGACGGGCAGGACGGCTACCGCGTAGATACAAGCCATATGTGCGGTTCTTTAAAGGAACATGGAGAAGATTTAAATCGAATTGGTGAGGGAGTTAACAAGGCTGTTGAGGAGAGATTAAAAAGTGAGCGTCTTCGCACGGAGCTAATCACAAATGTTTCGCATGATATTAAAACACCGTTGACTTCCATTATAAACTATGCTGATTTAATCACTAAGGAAAAGACAGATAATCCAAATATACAAGAATATGCAGAGGTGCTTGGAAAGCAGTCGCAGAAATTGAAGCGTCTTATTGAAAATTTGATAGAGGCATCAAAGGCATCTACAGGAAATATTCATGTTGAAATAAAGCCATGTAATTTAAATGTGCTTTTGGCGCAGATATCAGGTGAGTATGAGCAGCGCCTGGCTGAACAAAATTTGACACTCATTGCCTCACCATTACCAGATGATATTTTTGTTCTGGCAGATGGAAGTCAGCTGTGGCGTGTTTTCGATAATTTGCTTGGCAATATTTGTAAATATGCACTTGAAAATACACGTGTCTACCTGGACGTGGCTGTGAAAGAGCACGACCAGGTAGAGATTACGCTGAAAAATATTTCAAAAAATCAGCTCAATCTATCAGAAGATGAGTTGTTTGAGCGATTTAAAAGAGGTGATAATTCCAGAAGCACAAGCGGAAATGGTCTTGGACTTTCAATTGCACAGAGCCTGATGAGACTGCAGAATGGATCACTTCATCTTGTAACGGACGGTGATCTTTTCAAGGCAGTAGTAGCGCTTAATAAAACAGAGTCTAGTTCGGCTTTATAAAAAAACGTGTCGCTATGTAGCACAGTAATCTTCTTGGAAGATCAATAATTGTGCATAGCAGGTAAATGCAAAGAGCGGCAGTTATAACCCAGACAAAAAGCATAGGACCAGAAGGAAAATGGCCGATGGCAAAATAAAGCATTAGATGATTCCATATCAGAGGATGCACATGAATCAGATATACGCTAAGAGCAGAAGGGGCGAGAAATGAAGCCACGTGTCTGCTCTTTTTGTTGCAGGGCATAAGAGAAAAAAGAAAGAACAAGGCACAAGAGCCAAGGAAAATAGTTGGCGAGGTGTAGCTGACATATTGGGAAAAGCCAAACATTTTTAACAGAAAGCTTATAGTTGTGAAGAACAGGTAAAATAAAAATGGCAGAAAAAGACGATGACGAAAACAAAAATCTGGCAAGTGTGTCAGGCAAATTTCGTTGTATTTTCCCCAAAAGCCTCCGCAAATATAGAGAAGCAAAAGCCAGATTGCGCTGTAGCCGCCTCCAAGACCGAAAACAGTTTCATTTAAAAGCGTGGGAATAAGCGAAAATACAAGAAAAATAGCAATACAAATCTTAAGAAGCTCTCTTCCAGAAAGATTGACAATCGCACGATTTAAAATTGGGATTAAAATAAATAATCCAGCGTATGCTGTCATATACCAATATTGCTTTTTCATGATAGGAAAGAAGGCAGCAATCCATTGATCTTTTGTGATAGCTTCTGGCATAAATATGGCAAATAAAATAGTGATTCCAAGCGTGTAAAAAAAGGTCTGAAACCAAAGGCGCAGACCTTTTTTGTAACGAAAATGTGAGTGATATCCAACATAGCCGCTGATTAGTGCAAAGCAGTCAACAGCGCCAAAAGCCGCTGTTTCTAAAAACCACGCAATAGAAAAACTAAGATCACCTTGTTGAAAAGAGCCTAAAATACCGCCTTGCCCCAGAGTATGAAGAACTGCCACCATATACATAGATAAAATGCGAAGCCATTCAATCCCATAATTTTTTTCATGTTTTTTCTCGTTCATAATATCACCTGCCTTTTAATGGATTTACAAGTATATTTTATTGAAAGAATCTTTCAGCTAAGGCGATAAAACTCTTTCAAAACTCTTTCATGATGTGATTGACGGCAGACATACTACGGCAATAAAGCAGTCATCCTCTATCACAATATGAAATTGACCGCCGCAGCTTTCTGTGTAAGTTTTTGCAATGGCAAGACCAAGACCGCTTCCTTCTCCAGTTCTGGCTTTTTCACCGCGAACAAACCGTTTTGTAATTTCTTCAGGATCAAAATCAAGTGGAACACGCGATGTGTTTCGAATGCGAATTTCACAAAACTGATCACTACGTTGAATGGCATGAATGAAAATTCGTGTCTGTGGGCAGGCATATTTTAATGCATTATCAAATAAATTTTGAAAAACGCGGTGCATATGAAGACCATCACATAAGACATGCATACCAGTCAGAGGATAATCTTTTTTTAATTGAAAACCAAATGCACAAAGTTCTTCGTCCATCTCACCAAGCGTTTGTTCTAAAAGACGTCCAATATCAATAGTTTCGCGTTTCATCGGCAAATGACCGCTTGAGGCTTTGGAGAGTTCAAAAACTTCCTCCACCATATCAAGAAGATATAAGCTTTTATGATTAAGCTTAGAAACAAGCGCGTCTGCCTCTGGTGACAGCATCTGTCTGGAAAGCTGTTCACCATAGCCGATAATGGAAGTAAGCGGTGTCTTTAAGTCATGAGAAATGTTTGTTATTAAGTCAACTTTTAAACGTTCCTGCTCCAAAGTCGTGCGAATGCTTTTTTGGATAATTAAGTCCATATCTGCTGTTATCGAGTGACGTCCTATTAAAAAGAAAAAAAGAATGCTAATAAAGATAATCAGTGAAGCAAAAACAAAAGATGGTACAAAAAATTTTGAGGATTGAAAATTGTAAAAATAGGTTCGGACAATTCTAATGAGTACGGCGCAGGCAGCTGCAGATAAAATAAAAGATGTAAGAATAACATAGAAAATCTGAGATGAAAGCTTTTTGGCAGAGATTTTTTGAAAAAGCCATTCACCAAACAAACTGCCGTGAAAGCCTTTGCTGTTCCAACTCCATAAAAAGCAAAGCAGGCTGACAGCACAGATTATGCCTAGAACAATGCAAAGAAATAGAAAAGGCCAAACAAGCTTACCAAAGTTTTGGTAAATCAAAACAGGAAGGCTGTCTCCTAGGAGCTGAAACAGACAAAAGAAAAATAAAAAAAGAAATACTTCCTGATAAAGTTTTGGATGAAAGCCGTTAAAAAAGAAGCCTCCAACTATGCATAGAAGAAAACCAGCCGTCGACATATAGAATATAAAAGCTGTATAGCCGGTATAGTCAGAAGCTGTAGGCATATTAATATTATCTGGGTAGGAGACAACTGTGTAGCTTACAGAAATATCTTCTGTGGTATAAGCAGCTGTTGTAGTGGGAACTAGTGAATAATGATTTGTATAGTCGGTAGAATGACGGCAAAAATATCCATCTAAAGAATCAATAGAATATTGTTTGATTGCCGCAATGAAAAAGAAGGAACAAAAAAGCACCCATAGAATACATAAGATTTTATTATTTCTCAATTTTGTAACCAATTCCCCACACCACCTTTAAGTATTCCGGCTTTTTTGGATTCAGCTCAATTTTTTTGCGCAGCCGGTTGATATGTATCATAACAGTATTTTCGACTGAATAGCTGTCCTGCTCCCAGACACGCTCATAGATTTCCTCTGCGGGAAAAATGCGCCCCGGTCTGGATAATAAAAGAGACATGATTTTATATTCCGTGGCAGTCAGGCGCACCTCATCGCCGCGTACATATAATTTTTTCAGCTCCGTATTCAGTGTTAGCTCATAATATTGCAAAAGACTGCCTGAATTGTCTGAGGCGGAGCCAAGTGACAAATAGCGGCGCAGCAGAGAATGGACGCGTGCAAGAAGCTCATCACGGAAAAATGGCTTTACAAGATAATCATCGGCACCCATATTCAGCCCAATCACGCGGTCACTTTGTTCACCTTTTGCAGACAGCATTAAAATCGGTGCATTTGTCAGTCTGCGAATTTGCGTGGCAGCCTGAAGACCATTCATTTTTGGCATCATAATATCAAGAATCAAAAGCTGTACGGCATGTGTTTGAACAAGCATAACAGCCTGCTCACCGTCAGAAGCAGTAAGTGTCTGATAGCCATCTTCCTGAAGAATCGTTTCTATAATAGATAAAATATCACGGTCATCGTCTGCAATTAAAATGACAGGCGAGTTTGTGTTTTTCAGCTGATTCAAAAAAGTTTCCTCCAATAGTTGTTTATGATTTGCATTGTATCATAAAAGAAATTGCTTGACAATGACCGAGCCACTTTACATAAAATTTGCTTTTTGGTATACTAAAGGCCAGGAAAAGAAAGAAGTTTCAGGAGGTTTTTATATATGAAGTATCGTCGCATTTTTACGATTGTGATTGATTCATTTGGAATCGGTGCCATGGATAACGCAGCTGATTATGGAGATGTTGGATGTGATACTTTTGGTCATATCGCAGATAAGGTGCCAGAGATTAAGATCCCGAATCTTATTCGTATGGGATTGACACAGCTTCATCCAGCCCCTGTTTTGACAAGCCCGCAGCCGTCAGACCGCATTGGAAAATATGCGAGATTAAATGAAAAAAGCAACGGCAAGGACACCATGACTGGTCACTGGGAGATGATGGGTCTTGAGATTAAGACACCATTTCAGACCTTTACCGATACTGGATTTCCTAAAGAATTAATTGAGGCACTAGAAAAGGAAACTGGTCATCGTGTGATTGGAAATAAGGCAGCTAGCGGAACAGAGATTTTAGATGAACTTGCAGAAGAAGAAATAAAGACAGGTGCCATGATCGTGTATACCTCATCTGATTCTGTTCTTCAGATTTGTGGAAATGAGGAGACATTTGGATTAGATGAGCTGTATCGCTGCTGTAAGATTGCCAGAGAGTTGACTATGAAGCCAGAGTGGAAGGTAGGACGTGTCATTGCAAGACCTTATGTGGGAAAGAAAAAGGGCGAGTTTAAAAGAACAGCAAATCGTCACGACTATGCGCTTAAGCCATATGGAAAAACAGCAATGGACGCATTAAAGGAAGCTGGCTTTGATGTTATCAGTATTGGAAAGATTCGCGATATATTTGATGGAGAGGGAATTACGCAGGCGATTCGCTCAAAGAGCAGTGTGCAGGGAATGGAGCAGACTATTGAATGTCTTGATCAGGACTTTACAGGACTTTGCTTTACTAATCTTGTTGATTTTGATGCGCTTTGGGGACACAGAAGAAATCCGCAGGGCTATGCAGAGGAGCTTGAAAAGTTTGATGTACTGTTAGGACAGTTTTTAGAGAAGATGAAGGAAGAAGATCTTGTTATTGTGACAGCAGATCATGGAAATGATCCGACCTTTAAGGGAACTGACCACACAAAGGAGCGTGTACCATTTTTAGCTTATTCACCATCTATGAAGACTAGTGGAAGAATCGACGATCAGAATTGTTTTGCTGTGATTGGAGCTACGATTGCAGATAACTTTGGTGTAGCTATGCCAGAGGGAACAATCGGCACATCCATTCTAAAACAGCTTGATTAATTAAAAAAGTAAGGAAAACATAGGAAAATATGGAAAATCAGTTTCGACAGTATCCGCTAGAGGAGGATATTTTAGGCGCACTTGATGCGCTTGGCTATACACAGCCGACAGAAATTCAGGCTGCTGTGATTCCGTCCATTTTAAATGGACGCGATATCATTGCAAAGTCAAAGACAGGAAGCGGAAAAACGGCAGCATTTGCGATTCCGATCTGCAATTTTGCCGATTGGGAGCAGAATACTGCGCAGGCACTTGTCTTAGAGCCGACAAGAGAGCTTGCCTTTCAGGTGAAGGACGAACTCTACGCTATTGGCCGTTTTAAGCGTTTGAAGGTTCCGGTGCTGTACGGCGGCTTCCCAATGGAAAAGCAGATTTTAACTCTAAAGCAAAAGACACATATCGTAGTTGGTACGCCGGGACGTGTGCTTGATCATTGTAAGAGAGGCACGCTTGATCTGTCGAAGGTGCGTTATGTCGTGATTGATGAGGCTGATTTGATGCTGGATATGGGCTTTATTGAAGATGTCAGAAATATTTTGATGCATCTTGAGGGAAAGCCAGTGTTTATGCTGTTTTCTGCAACTATGGGAGAACGTCTTGAAGCGCTTGCCGCGCAGTTTATGCATGAACCGCTTGAAGTTAAAATTGAAAATGATACAGAGACAGCAGATACAATTGAGCAGGTTGGCTATTTTGTTGACGAGGATGAGAAGAAGCTTCCTCTTTTTCTTGATATTCTTACTATGGAAAATCCAGACAATGCCATGGTTTTTTGCGGTACAAGAGAGATGGTCGAGGTACTATATTACCGTTTGAGAAAAGAAGGCATTGCATGTGGTATGCTTCATGGTATGATTGATCAGAAGGTGCGCACAAGAACAATTGAAGATTTTAGGGCACAGGGCTTTCGTATTCTTATCGCAACAGATGTGGCGGCAAGAGGTGTAGATTTTCAAAATATTACACATGTGTTTAATTACGATCTTCCGACTAACAAGGAAGTGTATGTTCATCGGATTGGCAGAACAGGACGTGCAGGAGAGACAGGCCGTGCTGTAAGTCTGATACGCGAAGACGAGCAAAAAATGCTTAACTCGATTGAGTCTTTTACTGGAGTAGGACTGGCAATTTTAAAGCCGCCGGCAGCTGAGGATGTTGAAAATGCTCGCAGTGCCTTTTTAAAGCGTCAGCGTCAGAAACGTCCACGCAAAAAGAAGAAGCAGGATGTGTTTGGCGGACAGATTATGAATCTTACAATTGGCGGTGGAAAAAAATCGAAGTTAAGAAGCGGTGATGTTGTTGGCGCGATAAGCAGTATTGATGGCGTAGACGGAAAGACTGATATTGGAGCGATTGACATTCGCGAGAGTATCACATATGTGGAGATTTTAAATGGAAAGGGTGCGCTTGTACTAGAGGAACTTCCTAAGCGCACCATGAAGGGAAAATATAGAAAGGTTCATCAGACAAGAGAAAGGATAGGTACGATAATAAAATGAGACATTCAATCGAGATGGAAAAATTGACGCTTGGTGTATGTTATTATCCAGAGCACTGGGATCGTGCGCTGTGGAAAGACGATTTGCAGCGCATGAAGCAGTATGGCATTGAAGTAATTCGTCTTGCTGAGTTTTCATGGGCACTTATGGAGCCAGAAGAAGGAAAATATGATTTTTCATTTTGGGATGAATTTCTGGCGCTTGCTGCCGAAGAAAATATGAAGGTTGTTTTTTGCACGCCTACAGCAACACCGCCGGCATGGCTGTCTGAGAAGTATCCTGAAACATTAAATGCAGATGGTGATGGAAATCTTATGTACCATGGTATGAGATGGCAGCATAATTTAACTTCACCAAAATATTTAGAGTTCTGCGAGAAGATTACAAGACGTATGGCAGAGCATTTTAATAAGTATGACTGCATTATTGGATGGCAGCTTGATAATGAAGTTAACTGTGAGACAAATGAGTATTATTCTAAGAGTGATCATGAGGCATTTCGCGCCTTTTTAAAGGAGCGTTTTGGTACTCTTGATAATCTTAACGAGAAGATGGGTACGATATTCTGGAGTCAGACGTACACAGATTGGGATCAGATTCATCTGGCAAGAAGAAGTACAGTGGGCACAGGCATTGCAAATCCGCATATGCAGCTTGAGCAGGTTCGTTTTATTTCTCACAGTGCAGTCCACTATCTGGCACTGCAGGCGTCAATTGTAAGAGAGACAGCAGGGGATCGCTTTATCACAACAAATGGTATTTTTGGAAATCTTGACTATCAAAAGCTGATGGAGTCGGGTGTAGATTTTATCATGTACGACAGCTATCCAAACTTTGCTTATGCTATGGATCGTCCTGATGGCGGTGAAGGTGATTTGAAGGATAGAAATTCTTCTTTCAATCTGGCAAGAACAAGAGCTATTTCACCGTTGTTTGGCATTATGGAGCAGCAGGCAGGACCTGGCGGCTGGAATTTTAGGATTCATCAGGCAAGTCCGAAGCCGGGACAGCTGCGTCTTTGGACTATGCAGTCTGTTGCGCACGGAGCAGATTTTGTAAGCTTCTTCCGTTGGAGAACTTGCTCATTTGGAACTGAAATCTATTGGCATGGATTAAATGATTACAGTAATCGCCCTAATCGCCGTCTTGAAGAACTGTCTTTGGTAAAGGCAGATTTTGAGGCAATTAAGGACGTAGCTGGTCATCCATATGAGGCAGCTGTAGGCATTTTATGCGACTACGACAATGAGTGGGATGGACAAAAGGATGTATGGCATGGTCCGCTTAGAAACTTCAGCACAGATGGATGGTTTCGTTCTCTTCAGAAGAAACACATACCATTTGATTTTGTGGATTTTAGGGAAGAAACAAATCTTAAGGATCTGGAGAAATATGAACTTCTTGTATATCCTCATGCTGCAATCCTCACGAAAGAGCGCGCTGAAATTCTAACTCAGTACGTGGCAAATGGCGGAAAGCTTGTCATGGGATGCCGCACTGGATATAAGGATATATACGGACGCTGCCCGATGCAGCCAATGCCAGGAGAAGCAGCAGAGCTTTGCGGTGTCACAGTAGAAGATTTTACATTCCTGGCACCAGGGGAGCCAATGGAATATGTCAATTGGAATAAAAAGCGCATTCCGGCACCTGTATTTAATGATGTGCTAGAGCCGGCATTTGGCGGTAAGGCAGAGGGATTTTTCGAGGGCAACTATTATGATGGAAAGCCAGCGCTTGTGACAAAGAATACAGGTAAGGGATTGGCCATTTACTTTGGCGGCTGTTTTGCAGAAGAGACAGCAGATGCCTTTTTAGAGGCACTTAGTATTCAGACACCGGCGCCATGGCTTGTGCTTCCAGAAGGATGTGAGCTTGCAAAGCGCGGTGATCAGTACTTTGTGTTAAATTATAAGGCACAGGCGTGCGAGATTACGTTAAAGAAAAAAGTAACAGATCGTTTGACAGGAAACGAGATTGAAGGTACATATGAGGTAGCACCATATGGGGTACTGGTATTATTATAAAATATAAGAAAGACCGCTTTTTGCGGAGAAATGAGTGAACATGCTGATAGTAAAAAAATTCGGCGGAACTTCAGTTGCCGACAAAGACAGAATATTTAATGTAGCAAAGCGCTGTATTCGCGATTATGAGGCTGGAAATGACGTGGTAGTCGTACTTTCCGCGATGGGAAAATATACAGATGAACTTATCGCAAAAGCAAAGGATATCAACCCAAATCCACCAAAGAGAGAGATGGATATGCTCTTTACAATCGGAGAGCAGATGTCTGTGTCATTAATGGCTATGGCTATGGTACAGCTTGGTGTTCGTGCTGTATCATTAAATGCATTTCAGGTACCAATGAGGACAACAAGTGCGTATGGAAATGCCCGTCTGAAAAAAATTGACACGGAGCGTATTCGCCGTGAGCTCGATGACAGAAAGATCGTTATCGTGACAGGCTTTCAGGGTGTAAATAAATATGATGATTATACAACACTTGGACGCGGAGGCTCAGATACAACAGCAGTTGCACTTGCAGCTGTGCTTCATGCTGATGCTTGTGAAATATATACCGATGTTGATGGTGTTTATACGGCTGACCCAAGGCTTGTGCCGACTGCACGAAAGCTTGAGTCTATCTCATATGATGAGATGCTTGATTTGGCTGCGCTTGGCGCAGGAGTGCTGCACAGCCGTAGTGTTGAGCTTGCAAAAAAATACGGCGTACAGCTTGTTGTGCGCTCTAGTTTAAATGAGTCCGAAGGAACAATTGTGAAGGGAGTTGGAAAGAAAATGGAAAGAATGTTGATCAGCGGTGTAGCACTTGACAGAGAGGCAGATCGTATCTCGGTAATAGGAATTGAAGATGTGCCAGGAAGTGCATTTAAGCTGTTCCATACGCTTGCAAAGAATAATATCAATGTTGATATCATTATTCAGTCTGTAGGACGTGATGGAACAAAGGATATTTCCTTTACTGTATCGCACAACAATTTAAATGATGCAGTTGAGCTGTTAAACAGCTGCAAAGAGCAGCTTGGATTTGATCATATCGAATACAATTGTGATGTTGTAAAGCTTTCAGTAGTTGGATCAGGTATGATGTCTCATCCAGGTGTTGCAGCAAAGATGTTTGAGTGTCTGTATAATGAAAATGTCAATATTAACATGATTGCAACATCTGAGATTCGTATAACAGTATTGATTCCGGAGAAGGATGCGCTGCGTGCGATGAATGCAGTGCATGATGCATTTGGACTCGCAGAGTAAGACAGTCATCATTCGCAAAGTGCGTTGATAAAGAATATTCAAACAAACAATAATTATTCAAACAAAATGACATCATGACATGAAAGGATAAAATTATGCAGGTGACAGATTCAATTCGTTATGTTGGAGTTAACGACCATCAGGTTGATTTATTTGAGGGACAGTATCAAGTGCCGAATGGCATGTCATACAATTCATATGTGATTCTTGATGAGAAAGTCGCAGTTATGGATACTGTAGATATTCATTTTGGAGAGGAATGGATGGCAAATGTAAAGGCAGTGCTTGCAGGACGTACGCCAGATTATCTTATCGTTCAGCATATGGAGCCAGATCACTCTGCAAATATCAGCCGCTTTTTAGAGGAATATCTGCAGGCAACAGTAGTGGCAACTGCAAAGGCATTTGTCATGATGAAGCAGTTCTTTGGAAATGATTATGCAGACAGAAGAATTGTTGCTTCTGAGATGAGTGAACTTTCATTAGGTGCACATACACTTCATTTTGTGATGGCGCCGATGGTGCATTGGCCAGAGGTTATGGTTACATATGAGAGCAGTGAGAAGGTACTGTTTTCAGCTGATGGCTTTGGAAAGTTTGGCGCACTCGACTGTGATGAGCCGTGGGATGATGATGCAAGACGCTACTATATTGGTATTGTAGGAAAATATGGTGTTCAGGTGCAGGCACTTTTAAAGAAGGCAGCTGCGCTTGATATTGCAGTAATCTGTCCGCTTCACGGCCCGGTACTGACAAGTGATCTGTCTCACTATGTAAATCTTTATCAGCTGTGGTCAACTTACACACCAGAAAAAGAGGCAGTTGTGATTGCATATGCTTCTGTATATGGAAATACAAAAGAAGCAGCGCTTATGATGGCAGAAGAGCTTCGCAAAAATGGAAAGGAAGTAATAGTGCATGATCTGGCAAGATGCGATATGGCACAGGCTGTAGCTGATGCATTTTGCTGCAGCAGTTTAGTGTTAGCTTCAATCACCTATAATGCAGACATCTATCCGTGTATGAAGACATTTATTAATCAGCTTGTTGAGCATAACTATCAAAACCGTATTGTTGGCTTTATCGAAAATGGCAGTTGGGCACCAATGGCAGCAAAGGTTATGCAAAAGATGCTTGAAGGATGCAAGAAACTGACATTTGCAGAGCCGGTAGTGACTGTGCGCAGCGCTGTTACCAAACAGGCAAAGCCACAGATCAAGGAGCAGATGAGTGCGCTGGCAGCAGAGTTAGAGTAAAATAAAAAAGCCCCCATCAAGGGGCTTTTTATTATTGGAGCAGGTAGACATACATCACGATATAATGGCAGAAGCTGCCAGCCATTACAAACAGATGAAAAATCTCGTGGCATCCAAAATTGATGTGGCGATTTTCAAAAGCAGACAATTTTAGTGCATAGATGATACCGCCTGCAGTGTAAATAAGACCGCCGGCAAGAAGCCATAAGAAGCATCCAATGCTCAGTGTGTTTAGAAGCTGAGGAAATGCAAATACACATGCCCAGCCAAGTGCAATATACAAAACAGAAGAGATCCACTTTGGACAGTAAACCCAGAAATATTTAAACCCCATGCCAAGAAGTGCAATAATCCACACGACTGCCAACAGAATATAGCCTGTCATACCAGGAATTGCTAAGAGGCATACTGGTGTGTAGCTTCCGGCAATCAGCACAAAAATCATCATATGGTCAAGCTTTTTGAGCGTTTCCTCATAAGGATGTCCTGCTGGAATAGTGTGGTAAGCTGTACTTGCAGAATAAAGAGCAACAAGACTGATTGAGTAAATGATCATTGCAATGATATTTACAGGCTGATGCGTTTGTGCAGCTTTTATTAAAAGCGGTGAAGATGCACCGAGTGAAAAAATAGCACCGATAAAATGTGTTATTGCACTTGCTGGGTCTTTAATATATAGGGTATGGCGCCGGGCCTGATTGTTTGCAAATTTTTTATTTGAAATAGATTCAGCGCCGCTGTAATATGCTGTAGATGTATTCATAATCATACCTGCCTTTCCTGATAAAATAGTTCTTAATAGCTTTATATGAATATTACTGCATGTAGTTTTTAAAACTACATATTGATATATACATATTATATACAAAAAAATAAAAAAATCAAGAGGAAAAAGAAAAGAGATACCAAAGATGGCAAAAAAAGTACAGGATGAGCTGATTCGCACAACTAGGTCGCAACGAGAGCGCTTTGAATATGCACTCGATCAGGTGGTAGGAAAGACACATATTCGAGACGGAATTGGGACACTCTCGGAAAAGACAGTTCATGCTGTCTTAAAATATTATTATGAGCCAGATTCCTCTCATCATGAGATTCCACTTGAAAAAGGTGTCGCTGATATTTTTACAGACGATGAGGTGATAGAGATTCAGACAAGGGCGCTGTATCGTTTAAAGCCAAAGCTAGACAAATTTTTACCGCTCTATCCTGTAACAGTAGTATATCCGATTTCTTATGATAAGTGGGTTTGCTGGATCAATGAAGAAACAGGTGAAATAACACAGAAACGAAAATCACCAAAAAAAGGAAATCCTTATCTTGCCTTTAAAGAACTCTACACAATTCGCAATTTTCTTCAGGATCCTAATTTTCATGTGCGTCTTGTTTTAATGGATATGGAAGAGTATCGCTTATTAAATGGCTGGAGCAGAGATAAAAAGAGAGGCTCGAAGCGTTATGATAGACTGCCGCTTCGCCTCGAAGACGAAGTAATTCTAGACACCCCCAAAGACTATCTGCAGTTTCTGCCATTAGAGCTAGAAGAACCCTTCACAAGTGAAGATCTGGCAAAGTTAGTGAAAATACCACGAAAGCTGGCAGGAACAGTACTTCTTATCCTCTGGCAGTTAGGACTGGTAGAACGAAGCGGAAAATGTGGAAGAAGCTATTTGTATAAAATTAATTAAAGTAGTTTTCAAAACCAGATCTCGTTTTATTATTGACACAATAAAAAATTAGTGATACCATGATTCAAGGAAGATAAAAACTAAGCGAGAGCTTGTGAAAAAAATAGAAAGGTGCAGTTTTATGTCAGAGTATTGCATTATCAGTGATGGCTCCTGTGATCTGCCAAAGGATCTGGCTGCCAAAGAAAATATCACGGTTGTACCGTTTTATGTATCATTTGATGAGAAAAATTATATGAAGGAAGGCGTGGATATTGGTGTACGCGATTTCTATCAGAAAATGGTAGATAATAAAGGTGTATTTCCAAAATCATCTCTTCCATCTGTGCAGGATTATATGGAAGTTTTTGAGCCTATTATAAAGCAGGGAAAGGGAATCGTTTGTATCTGTATCACATCGAAGTTCAGCGGTTCTTTACAGTCAGCAACTAATGCAAAAAATATTCTTCTTGAAACATATCCAGATGCCAAAATTGAAGTGATTGATTCGATGGTTAATACTGTTTTGCAGGGATTATTTGTACTTGAAGCTGCAAAAATGTGCAAAGCAGGCGTGCCGATGGAAGCTTGTGTGAATGAGCTTCTTGATATGCGTGAGAGCGGAAGAATCTTCTTTACAATTGGAAGCATTGATTATTTAAAGCATGGTGGACGTATTGGAAAGCTTTCTGGCTTGGCAGCATCAGTGCTTGGAATTAAACCGTTAATTACCTTGAAGGATGGCGAGATTTATAACTCTGGCGTTAGCAGAAGCAGAAAAGCTTCTATGGCTAAGGTAATTGAGCTTTTAAAGCAGTATATAGAAGAGCGAAAGATCGACATGAAAAAGTGGCAGCTATGTATTGGATTTGGTTATGACCGTGAAGAAGCTGCTGCATTTCAAAAGCAGCTTTTGTCAGCACTTGGCGGCATAATAACAGAGGCAGAATGCCCTTGTTTTCAGATTGGAGCAACAATTTCAGTTCATACAGGTCCGTATCCGATTGGCGTTGGATTTATTAGAAAGCAGACGCTTTGTTAATAAAATAAAAAAGTCCCAGCCGTGTTTTACCACGGTCTGGGATTTTTTATGTCATATGGATACTTAATGCTTGCAAAAAATTGTTCGGTCATATGAAATGTCTCTGCAAGTGCGCAGACCTTATCAGCCAGGCATACAAGCCATGCTTCACGACATGCTGGCGGAACAGGTGTCAGCGGAAACATGTGGCGCAGAATGATATTTTGAGTGCGGTCACTTAAATTCCAGTCAGCAGTGGCATTGATTAGAGCACGCTTTGGATGGGTAAAACCATGCAGACGATGGCTGGGATCATTCTCATGCCAGTCATAAAGAAAATAGTCATGTAAAAAAGCGCCCATAAGCAGGCTTTGCTTGGAAACAGAAATATGAAGACGATACGAAAACCATAAACTTACATAGGCAACGGCAACGCAGTGACTGTAAACGCTAGTATCACCGTGCTGGATAAATTGTCTTGTTTTAGAAAACTGTCCTGAATTGCTGATATAGCGAAAGAAATCATTGAAGTAACGGTCTCTGGCAAGTCTGCTGTGCATGTCATATCCTTTCTTTGATGAGGTCAAAATTTATTAGCTGTCGCTATTATAGCTAAGGTCAAGGAAAAATGCAACTAATATTTGCAGCAAAGCCTGAAACCAGTTTCGTTATAGTTCACTGGACACCCATTCGCAAAACCGAACTATAATCAAATAATCCATTGAAAAGAAAAAATTACTATGATATACTTTTAACAAACAATAGAAGCAGTGAAAAAATTTTTCTGCAACGAAATGAGATGGAGGATAAAAATGAAAAAATATTGTTTTGGAATTGATGTAGGCGGAACAACCGTAAAGATGGGACTTTTTACTACTGAGGGAGAACTTCTTGATAAGTGGGAAATCCCAACAAGAAAAGAAGATGGAGGCGCTTATATTCTTAACGATGTAGCAGCATCTGTAGAAGCAAAGTTAGCTGAAAAGAATATCGCAAAGGAAGATGTTGCTGGAGCAGGAATCGGTGTTCCAGGACCGACACTTGATACTGGATATGTATCCATCTGTGTAAACTTAGGTTGGAAGGATAAGAATCCGGCAAATGAGTTGTCAGAGTTATTATCAATTCCTGTAAAGGCAGGAAACGATGCCAATGTTGCAGCTCTTGGCGAGATGTGGAAGGGCGGCGGCGAAGGCTATCTTGATGTTGTACTGCTGACACTTGGAACTGGCGTTGGCGGCGGTATCATCATAAATGGAGAGATCGCACCGAGCCACAGAGGAGTTGGCGGAGAGCTTGGTCATATTACGGTAAATCCAGATGAGGAAGCTACCTGTAATTGTGGAAATCACGGATGTCTTGAGCAGTATGCATCAGCAACAGGCGTTGTACGTATCGCAAAGAAGCTTCTCGCTGCAAGTAAGGAGGAATCTTCACTTCGCACACTTGAAACAGTTACGGCAAAGGATGTGTTTGATGCTGCAAAGGCAGGAGATCATCTGGCAGTTGAGGCAGTTGAGGTACTTGGAAAGTATCTTGGACTAGTTGTAGCAAATGTGGCACTGACAGTTGACCCAGATGTATTTGTTATCGGCGGCGGTGTGTCAAAAGCAGGTCAGGTACTGATTGATGTGATAACAAAGTATTATCACAAGTTTGCAAAAATTATAGGAGACAACAAAGCAAAGGTTGTTTTGGCAAAGCTTGGAAATGATGCTGGAATCTACGGTGCTGCGAGAATGGTTTTAAAATAAACAGCAATTAAAAAGCCATGGGGACGAATGTTTTTTCATCCTCATGGCTATATAAAAGTTTGAGGAGAATTGAAAGAGAAAAATATGAAAGAAAACAAATGGAAAAAATTTGCACGCTACTATAAGCCATATTTGGGCAGCTTTGCAGCAGATATGTTTTTTGCTATTCTGGGAGCAGCTGTAACGCTTATTATCCCGATGGTAGTGCGCTATATCACGGGCACAGTTATCTATGAAGAGCCAGATAAGGCGATGAAGGATATTGCTGTGCTAGCAGTCGTTATGATTGCTTTAGTTGCAGTCGAATTTGTCTGTAACTATTTTATTGCAACAGTAGGCCACAACATGGGTGCAAAGATGGAAACAGATATGAGAACAGAAATCTTTGACCATTACCAGAAATTGTCTTTTAGCTTTTTTGATAATCAAAAGGTTGGACAATTGATGTCAAGAGTAACAAACGATTTGTTTGACATTAGTGAACTGTTTCATCATGGACCAGAGGATGTAGTGATTTCACTTATCAAATTTATTGGAACCATGGTGATTTTATTAAATATTCATAGTGGTTTGGCGCTTTGTGCGGCAGCGAGCCTTCCGTTTATGCTTGTGTTTGCTTATGTATATAATGGAAAATTAAAAAGAGCATTCAAGAGAAATCGTGATCGTATTGCTGATATTAATGCACAGCTTGAGGACAGCCTTTCAGGTGTACGTGTTGTCAAAAGCTTCGGAAATGAAGACGCTGAGATGGGTAAGTTCCAGAGTGGAAATAATGCCTTTTTGGAGAGTAAAAAGTCAGCGTATAAAATAATGGGTATTTATAACTCTGGTATGGGTGTTTTTACAACATTAGTTACCATAGTGGTAGTAGTTGCCGGCGCTGTATTTTTGACAAATAAAACCTTAGAAGTTGCTGATCTTGTAACCTTTATGCTGTATATCAATAACTTCACCGATCCGATTAAGCGTCTTGTAAGCTTTACGGAGCAGTTTCAAAATGGAGCTTCAGGATATGAGCGTTTCCTTGAGATTATGAATGTAGAGCCAGATATAGTTGATGATAAGCACGCTGTAGATGTTGGAACACTTCAGGGAGATATCTCTTTTAAGAATGTCATGTTCCATTATGTTGATACTGATACAAATGTATTGTCAAACTTGACACTTGATATTAAGGCAGGAGAATACGTGGCACTTGTGGGTTCTTCTGGTGCAGGAAAGACAACAATGTGCAGCCTTATTCCACGTTTTTATGATGTAACATCAGGAGAAATTGATATTGATGGTATGGATATTCGAAAGATGACGCAAAAGAGTCTTCGAAGAAACATAGGAATCGTACAGCAGGATGTCTATTTGTTTGCAGGTACAGTAAAAGACAATATACGTTATGGAAAGCCGGATGCAACAGATGAAGAAATAATTGCAGCTGCGAAAAATGCCAATGCGCATGAATTTATTATGCAGCTTCCAGATGGTTATAATACCGATATCGGACAGCGAGGCGTGAAGCTTTCAGGAGGTCAAAAACAGCGTTTGTCATTGGCGCGCGTATTCTTGAAAAATCCGCCAATTTTGATCTTTGATGAGGCAACATCAGCACTTGATAACGAAAGCGAGAAAATCGTACAGGATTCTCTTGAACATCTGGCGAAAAATCGCACTACGCTCGTAATTGCACATCGTCTATCAACAATCAGAAATGCAAAGCGCATACTTGTATTAACAGAAGATGGCATAGCAGAAGAGGGAACTCACGAGGAACTCATGGCAAAGAACGGAGTATACGCAAACTTCTATCATATCCAGGGTGTGACCGCGTAAATTGCGAAACCATTACACCGAAGGGCTTTAGTAATCTGAATCCGTAAACCAGAAAAAACAACTGGATTTTTTTGTAAAGGTATGATAAACTTTTAGATAGTTCTTGCAAGGCTGATAAGTCTGCAAAGGAAAGGTGGTATACGATGAGTCAGAAAAAAGTAGACGAGTATAAGAATTATAAGAAAAACCGCCGTGAGAATATCAAGAAGGAAAAACGCAAAGAACGTCTGACTATGGCAGCCATGTGGGGCGCAGTTGTAGTGTTTATCGCATGTGTAGGAGGTGCGATGGGCGTTTCTATCTACAACAAGTATCAGGCAAAGCAGGCGGCACTTCCAACTTACGGTTCCACAAGTTTTATTCTTTCTGATATGGCAGGCATTCAGAAAGAAGATACAGAAGATCAGACGCAAAGCGAGACAGTAAACGAGTCCGAAGATGCTTCATCTGTTGAGTCTTCTGAGTCTGAAAGTGCATCTGAGGAAGCAGCAGCATCTGAGGAAGCATCAAATAAGGAGACACTCACCCAGACAGAAAACGAAGAGACAGAGTCCGAGAGTGCAGAAAAATAATCACAAAAAAAGGGCTTTGCATGCATATGCGAAGCCTTTTTGCTTTTTGAGTAAAATGTGAACAGATGAAAGAAAATGGTGATCTTTGATGACAAAATGGAATTTAGACGAAATGTACAAAAAAGAAAACTAAACAAAGAGGAGGCCCCGGTATCTTGAGGGAGATAACCGGGGCGATTATGAAAAACACTATATGCAAAATGGATAAAGAAAAGAAGAAAATTTCTTTTTCTTTATGTATAAAGTATAAAAATTATATATGACTCTAATATGAATAAAATGTAAATAAATTGTGAACAATGGAGGCGAAATGATGGAAGAAAAAGAAGAAATGGCAAAGGTTTTTGTAGTAGGTCACAGAAATCCAGATACAGATTCAATTTGCTCAGCAATTTCGTATGCTAATTTAAAAAATACGTCAGATGACGGTAAGCAATATGTTGCTTGCAGGGCAGGACGTGTAAATGAGGAGACAAAATATGTGCTTAATTATTTTGGCATACAGGAGCCAGAGCTGGTTGAGGATGTGAGAACACAGGTCAGAGACATTGATTTTAGAAGAACACCTGGCGTTCAGAGAAATATTTCATTAAAGACGGCATGGCGCATCATGAAGGATGAGCGTGTTGTAACAGTTCCAGTTGTAAACAGAAAGCGTCTTGAGGGTGTTTTAACAGTAAGTGATATTACGGACTCATTTATGGAAGCATATGACAGTGAGATTTTATCAACGGCACATACGCGCTACTGCAATATCGTAGATACACTTGAGGGTACGCTTCTTATTGGAGATGAGAAAGCTTACTACACAAAGGGAAAGGTTCTTGTTGCGGCGGCAAACCCAGATTTGATGGAAAGTTATATCAGTAAGCACGACTTAGTTATTCTTGGAAATCGCTACGAGTCGCAGCTTTGTGCAATTGAAATGGAAGCAGACTGCATCGTTGTCTGCGAGGGTGCACCAGTATCTTTAACAATTAGAAAGCTTGCTCAGGAGCGTGGATGTACAGTTATAAGCACACCATTTGATACCTTTACTGCAGCACGTTTTATTAATCAGAGTATGCCAATCAGTTATTTTATGAGGCGTGATCATCTTATCACATTTGAAGAGGATGAGTTTATAGACGATATTCGCGATACAATGGCATCTGTTCGTCATCGTGATTTTCCAATCATTAATAGCCAGGGACAGTACCTAGGTACCATTTCCCGAAGAAATCTTCTCGGTGCAAAGAAAAAACAGGTAATTCTTGTAGACCACAATGAGAGTGGTCAGGCTGTTCGCGGTATTCAGGATGCACAGATTCTAGAGATCATTGATCATCATCGTCTTGGTACGATTGAGACAATGACACCAGTATATTTTAGAAATCAGCCGCTTGGTTGTACAGCAACTATTATTTACCAGATGTATCAGGAGCAGGGGGTTGAGCTTACAAGAGAAATTGCAGGACTTCTTTGTGGTGCCATCATTTCTGATACTCTGCTGTTTCGCTCTCCGACATGTACAGCGATTGATCGTATGGTAGCAGAGAAGCTTGGAATGATTGCAAAAATTGATCTGGAAAGCTTTGCAAAGGAAATGTTTGCAGCTGGAAGTAATTTAAAGAATAAGACAGAGGAGCAGATTTTCTTCCAGGATTACAAGCGCTTTACAATGGAATCATTAGAGGTTGGAGTTGCCCAGATTAGTTCAATGAATCCAGATGAACTGTCAGAACTATGCACACGCATGCCAGCCTATCTTGAAAAGGCAGCAGAACAGCAAAAGGTGGATATGATATTTATGATGCTTACTAGCATTATAGATGAAAGCACAATACTTCTTTGCTATGGAAAAAATTGTGAAAAGATCGTTCAATATGCATTTACAAAACAACTGACGGATGGAAAGGTTGAACTGCCGGGCGTTGTATCAAGAAAGAAGCAGCTTGTGCCAGCTTTAATGACAGGCATTCAGATGATGATGCAGTAAATATAATCACGATTTTTATAAACCTTATTAAGAAAAACAGACAGACAAAAAAGAAAGTGAGAAAATAATGAGCAAACAGATTTGGAGACCGGGAAATATGCTATATCCGGTACCTGCCGTTCTTGTAAGTGTTGCAGACAGTGCAGGAAAAGATAACTTAATTACAATTGCATGGACAGGAACAGTTTGTTCTGATCCGGCAATGACTTATATTTCCGTTAGGAAAGAGCGTTATTCACATCATATGTTAAAGGAAAACAAGGAATTTGTAATCAATCTTGTGTCAAAGGAAATTTGCCGGGCAGCAGATTTTTGTGGTGTGCGCTCTGGCCGTGATCTGGACAAGTTCGAGGCGACAGGTTTGACAAGAGAAAAAGCTTCTACAGTGAATGTTCCTCTTGTAAAGGAAAGTCCTGTTAATATTGAGTGCAAGGTGACGCAGGTGATTGAGCTTGGAAGCCATGATATGTTTTTGGCAAAGGTAACGGCTGTGCAGGTTGATGAATCACTGCTTGATGAAAAGGGAAAGCTTGACTTAAATAAGGCACACCTTGTCGCATATTCACATGGAGAGTATCAGACATTTGACGATATTCTTGGAACCTTTGGCTATAGCGTGAAGAAGAAAGACAAAAAGGAAAAAAAGAAACGCTGACGAAAGAAGGTTCGAGTGACAATAGCTGTCAGTTACTAATTCCAAACGCATGTTTTAGAAAAATATTACAAAATTGTTACATGAATATGTCCCTTTTGCAATAAAAGTCATAAAGTTATTTAGAAGAGGTTTACAAAGGCGAAAAGTATGTTATAATGAAACAGACTTGATAAAATAGGCAAGTCATAATCAGGTTTAATTCGTCATAATGCACGAAACGCTTATAGCTTAAAATAAATGTAACTAAAAATCAAAGACAAAGATAAGCTGAATTGCCAATAAAACCAAGTGGCAGAACAGACAATATTAGTTTAATGTCTGTCATGAGGTTTTTGCTTCATGCCGGTATTTTCAGCCTGTCAGACTCCAAACATACCGATTATTGATTGGAACGGGAGATAGGAATATATGGAACAATATGTAATAAAAGGCGGGAATCCGTTGGTGGGCGACGTTGTTATAGGCGGTGCCAAAAATGCAGCGCTTGGCATACTGGCTGCAGCGATCATGGCAGATGAGTTTGTAACAGTTACAAACCTTCCGGATGTAAAGGATGTAAATATCCTTCTGGAGGCAATCAGTGAGACAGGTGCGGCAGTAGTACGCGATGAACGCCATACCGTCAGATTAAATGGAAAAACAATCGGAAGCTGTGTTGTAGATAACAGCTATGTAAAGAAGATGAGAGCATCATATTACCTTCTTGGTGCGCTTTTAGGAAAGTATCACCATGCAGAGGTTGCCCTTCCGGGTGGATGCAATATCGGAAGCCGTCCGATTGATCAGCATTTAAAGGGATTTCGTGCTCTTGGCGCAACTGGAAAGATCAGCAATGGTATGATTATTGTTGACGCAAAAAAGTTGGTTGGTGCGCGTATTTATTTCGATAAGGTATCAGTAGGTGCGACGATTAATGTTATGCTGGCTGCTACGTTGGCAGAGGGGCGTACAGTTCTTGAAAATGTTGCCAAGGAACCTCATATTGTAGATGTTGCGAATATGTTGAACAGTATGGGGGCTAATATTAAGGGTGCCGGTACTGATGTGATTCGTATTGAAGGTGTGAAGAAGCTTCATGGAGCTGAGTACAGCGTTATTCCTGATCAGATCGAGGCAGGAACATTTATGATGGCTGCAGCAGCTACAAGAGGTGATATAACTGTTAAAAACGTTATTCCAAAGCATTTAGACTGCTTAAGCTCTAAGCTTCGTGAGATAGGCTGTGAGGTTTCTGAGTTTGATGATGCTGTACGTGTTGTCTGTAAAGAGAGACTTCATGCAACATCAGTAAATACACTGCCATATCCAGGTTTCCCGACAGATATGCAGCCGCAGATGTCAGTTGTACTGGCACTTGCTCGCGGTACTAGCGTTGTGACAGAGAGTATTTTTGATAATCGTTTCCGCTATGTGGATGAGCTTATTCGCATGGGTGCAAGCATTCAGGTGGAGAGCAACATCGCAATCATAAATGGAATCGAGCAGTTTTCAGGTACATCAGTTACAGTGCCAGATCTTCGTGCCGGTGCAGCGCTTGTTATTGCAGGCTTGGCAGCACAGGGTGTAAGTGTGCTTGAGGACATCGTATACATTAAAAGAGGCTATGAAGATTTTGCAGAAAAGCTCACTAGCCTTGGCGGTATCATCGAGGAAGTGGAGACAGAGAAGGATATCCAGCGTTTCCGCCTGAAAAATGGCACAACTAATTGGTGATCGTTGATTTATAAACAACAAAGAAAAAATAAAAAAAACACTTGCTTTTTGATGCAAACAGGGTTATAATCCCATTTGCAAAAAAGAATACCCCCTTATTCAGAGTGATGGAGATACATAGGATCAGTGAAGTCACGGCAACCCCTTGCAAAAGGAAGGTGCCAACCTGAGCGAGCAGGCATTGCCTGCAGTCGAACAATAAGAGGTGAACGGATAAATAGAATGTTGTCGGTCCGCCCCTTAAGGGCGGACTTTTTTAGCGCAAGCAATTCACATGTCACGTTAGTTTTGAAAATGTGCATCCGTGAATTGCGCATATATAAGATACGAAAGAGAGGAAAATTTATGGCACATTATTTATTTACATCTGAATCTGTAACAGAAGGACATCCAGACAAGGTCTGCGATCAGATCTCTGACGCAGTATTAGACGCAATGCTCGAGCAGGACCCAATGAGCCGTGTTGCATGCGAAACATGTACTACAACTGGTCTTGTTATGATTATGGGTGAGATCACCACAAATGCATATGTTGATATCCAGAAGGTAGCAAGAGATACTATCAGAAAGATTGGTTATACCGATGCTGAATATGGCTTTAGCGCAGACAGCTGTGCAGTTATGACAGTTCTTGATGAACAGTCTACTGATATCGCAATGGGTGTTGATAAGTCTCTTGAGGCAAAAAATGGTGAGGATAAGGACGATTTGGATACAGGAGCTGGTGATCAGGGTATGATGTTTGGTTATGCAAGCAACGAAACACCAGAGCTTATTCCATATCCGATTTCTCTGGCACATAAGCTGGCACGCAGACTGACAGAGGTTCGTAAGAATGGAACATTGTCTTATTTAAGACCAGACGGCAAGACTCAGGTTACTGTTGAGTATGATGAGAATGATAAGCCGGTACGTCTTGATGCAGTTGTTCTTTCTACTCAGCATGATCCAGATGTAACACAGGAGCAGATCCATGAGGATATCAAAAAGTATGTATTTGACGAGGTAATTCCGGCAGATTTAGTAGACGAGAAAACCAAGTTTTTCGTAAATCCAACAGGTCGTTTTGTTATCGGCGGACCACAGGGTGACAGCGGTCTGACAGGAAGAAAGCTGATCGTTGATACATATGGTGGTATGGCAAGACACGGCGGCGGTGCTTTCTCAGGAAAAGACTGCACAAAGGTAGACCGTTCAGCATCATACGCAGCACGTTATGTTGCAAAGAATATTGTAGCAGCAGGTCTTGCACAGCGCTGTGAGATTCAGGTTTCCTATGCAATCGGTGTTGCACATCCGACATCTATCATGGTAAATACATTTGGAACTGGCGCAGTAGAGGATTCAAAGCTCGTTGATATTATCCGTGAAAACTTTGATCTTCGTCCGGCTGGAATCATCAAGATGCTTGATCTGAGACGTCCGATCTACGCTCAGACAGCAGCATATGGCCACTTCGGCAGAACTGATATTGATCTTCCGTGGGAGAAGACTGATAAGGCAGAAGTGCTGAAGAAGTATCTGGCATAAGATGGCAGGATACAGCAATCAGAAGGTGTTCATTCTGTACGAGGATGAACACCTTCTCGTAGTAAAAAAGCCTTTTGGCATGGAATCTCAGCGTGGAAAAAGCTTTGCGATGGATCAAGAAAGTCTTCTTCGCGGTTATTTGTCCTCAAAAACAAAGACAGATAACCCATATCTGGCTGTCGTACACAGATTAGATCGTCCTGTAGCCGGTGTGATGGTCTACGCAAAGACAAAAAAGGCTGCAGCAGATTTAAGTGCACAGCTGCAGACAGAAAATTTTTCAAAAAAATATGAAGCTGTCGTAAGTGGAATAGTACCAGCATGTGAGGGCAGGCTGGAGGATTATTTAACGGCAGATAAGCGAACAGGTACAACATCAGTATCAAGTAAGGCAGATCCATTGGCAAAAAAAGCCGTTTTAACATGGAAAGAGATTGCAAGAGAAGAAGTAAAATCAGGTGAGATATTATTACCTTATGCAAGCAGTCCATCACCAGAGGGTGGGTGGCATTTTTTGTCCATTGTTCTTGAGACTGGACGTCATCATCAGATTCGTGCACAGCTTTCTCATGCGGGTATGCCTATTGCAGCAGATGTGCGTTATGGTGGTGCAAAGGTGCATGGACCACGCGGTGCAATCGCTTTATGTGCAGCACAATTGTCATTTCGACATCCGATAACAGGAAAATACTTGACATTTTCCTGGAATGATGATACCAATATAACAGCAGTTAATGGAAGGTGATCAGACATAACTGCGGTCAGACTAATTGTTGAGGAGATACGATTATGAAGAAGGTTGTAAAGTTTGGCGGAAGCTCTCTGGCCAGCGCAGAACAGTTCACAAAGGTAAAAGACATCATTTGCAGCGACATCGACAGACGTTATGTGGTTCCATCCGCACCGGGAAAGCGTTTTTCTGGTGACACTAAAGTAACTGATATGCTCTATACATGTTATGCAGCTGCAGAGCAGGACGAAGATTTTTCTGATAAGCTTGCTAAAATTCAGGCAAGATACAATGAAATCATTAACGGTCTTGGACTAACCCTTTCACTTGACACGCAGTTTGAGGAGATTGCGTCAAAGTTTGCAGCAAAAGCTGGAAAGGAATACGCAGCCTCCCGTGGTGAATACTTAAATGGTATTATTATGGCAAACTATCTTGGATATGAGTTTGTAGATGCAGCAGAGGTTATTCGTTTTAATCATGATGGTTCCTTTAATGCAGCTGTCACAAACAAGATTATGTCTAAGCGTCTTGAGAGAGTAGAGCGTGCCGTAATTCCAGGATTTTTTGGTGCAGAGGAGGATGGTACTATTAGAACATTCTCAAGAGGCGGTTCTGATATAACTGGTTCTATTGTAGCAAGAGCAGTAAATGCTAATCTGTATGAAAACTGGACAGATGTTTCCGGATGTATGGTAGCAGATCCGCGTATCATCAGAAATCCGGAGCCAATTACAACAATCACTTATAAGGAGCTTCGTGAGCTTTCTTACATGGGAGCTTCCGTTCTTCATGAGGATGCAATATTCCCAGTACGTCAAGCAGGTATTCCGATCAATATCAAAAATACAAATTCACCGGAAGATAAGGGAACCATGATTGTGGAAAAGACCTGCCATGTGCCGAAGTATACAATTACTGGTATTGCAGGAAAGAAGGACTTTGTGGCAATCAATATCGAGAAAGATATGATGAATGCAGAGATCGGCTTTGGAAGAAAGGTACTGGAAGCTTTTGAAAAATATGGTATTTCCTTCGAGCATATGCCAAGTGGTGTTGATACCATGACTGTTATTGTACATCAGAGCGAGTTTGAGGAGAAAGAGCAGAAGGTATTGACAGAAATCAAGCATCTGGTTCACCCGGATGTGCTTGACCTTGAACCGGATATCGCTCTTATTGCAATTGTAGGACGTGGTATGAGAGAGGCAAGAGGAACAGCAGGACGCATCTTCTCAGCGTTAGCTCATGCAAAGGTAAATGTAAAGATGATTGATCAGGGTTCTAGCGAGATCAACATCATCGTTGGTGTAAAAAATTCCGAGTTTGAGACAGCAATCAAAGCAATTTATGATATTTTTGTAGTTTCTCAGCTCTAAATTGGTTGACAAATCAAATTTTGTTTTGTAAGATAGAACCATTCAGATTATAAATCTGCATGGTGCAATGAAGAAGAATAGTACTTTCAGGCGGTTTCACAGAGAGTATGCGGTTGGTGAAAGCATACAAATGCGCGGGAACGAACCTACTTTGGAGCATTCCAGGAAACTGGACGCAGCCAAGCGTTACAGGCATAAAAAAGAGAAAACCGCATGGTTTTAATAAGGGTGGTACCGCCGAAGCAAAGAATGATTTGGTCCCTTGTCAGTAAAAATTGCTGACAGGGGACTTTTCTATTATCCACCCGAATCAAAAATGGAGGTTAACATGGCAAAGGAAAAGAAATTAGTAGAAGCAATCACTTCAATGAATGAAGATTTTGCACAGTGGTATACAGACGTTGTAAAGAAAGCTGAGCTGTGTGATTATACAAGCGTAAAGGGATTTATGGCAATCAAGCCATATGGTTATGCAATCTGGGAGAATATCCAGCATGAACTTGACAGACGTTTTAAGGCAACTGGTGTACAGAACGTGGCAATGCCAATGTTTATTCCGGAGAGTCTTCTTGACAAGGAAAAGGATCATGTAGAAGGCTTTGCACCAGAGGTAGCTTGGGTCACTCACGGTGGACTGACCGAGCTGCCAGAGCGTATGTGTGTACGTCCAACTTCTGAGACATTATTCTGTGATTTTTATTCCAGAGACATTCATTCTTATCGTGATCTGCCGCGTGTATATAATCAGTGGTGTTCAGTTGTTCGTTGGGAGAAGGAGACTCGTCCATTCTTAAGAACAAGAGAGTTCTTATGGCAGGAAGGTCATACTGCTCATGCAACTGCAGAGGAGGCTGAGGAAAGAACAATCCAGATGTTAAATGTTTACGCTGATTTCTGTGAGGAAATACTGGCTATTCCTGTTCTTAAGGGTGTTAAGACTGATAAGGAGAAGTTTGCAGGTGCTGTATCTACTTATACCATCGAGGCTCTTATGCATGATGGAAAGGCTTTACAGTCTGGAACGAGCCACAACTTTGGAGATGGTTTTGCAAAGGCATTTGATGTAACCTTTGCAGATAAGGATAATAAGATTAAGCATGTTTACCAGACTTCATGGGGTATGACAACACGTATCATCGGTGCGTTAATCATGGTTCACGGAGATGACAGCGGTCTTGTTCTTCCGCCAAGAATTGCTCCGACTCAGGTAACAGTTATTCCGATTGCAGCTCATAAGGAAGGTGTTATGGATAAGGCATATGCACTTAAGGAAGAGTTAGCAAAGAACTTCAGAACAACTATTGATGATTCTGATAAGGGACCAGGCTTTAAATTTGCAGAGGCAGAGATGCGTGGTATTCCGGTTCGTATCGAGGTAGGTCCGAAGGATATCGAGGCAGGACAGGCAGTAATTGTTCGCCGTGACACAAGAGAAAAGATCACCGTAAGCTTTGAGGAACTGTCAGCGAAGGTAGGTGAGATTCTTGAGACTATGCAAAAGGAAATGCTTGAGAGAGCAAGAGCACATAGAGATGCTCACACCTATACAGCAACAAATTATGAAGAGTTTAAGGATATTCTTGCAAATAAGCCAGGTTTTGTAAAGGCTATGTGGTGCGGTGACCGCGCATGTGAGGATAAGGTAAAGGAAGAGCTGTCAGCAACAAGCCGCTGCATGCCGTTTGAGCAGGAAGAGCTTTCTGACGTATGTGTATGCTGCGGAAAGAAAGCAAAGAAAATGGTTGTATGGGGCAAAGCATATTAAGTTAATTTTGAAAAAAAGATATAGAAGATACAGTAAAGATGTGTTACTATAGTATCATGCCAACGGGGGCAACAAGTTTGCCCCCACTGTCAAAATGATGGGTTAGTAAACTGAAACATAAGTTAGCCGCCAGATAGCAGAGTAATCAGTTGGAAAGGAAACATCAGTATGTCGAAATATTCAAAGGAAGATATTTTACGCATGGTAGATGAGGAGGACGTTGGATTTATACGTCTGCAGTTTACAGATGTGTTTGGAACCGTAAAGAATATTGCAGTTACAGCAGGACAGCTAGAGCAGGCACTTAATAATGAATGTTCATTTGATGGCTCTGGCATTGACGGATTTGTGCGAATCGAAGAGGATGACATGTACTTGTATCCAGATTTGGATTCGTTTGAGATCTTTCCATGGAGACCTCAGACAGGCAAGGTTGCCCGTCTGATCTGTGATATCCATAAGTGTGATGGAACGCCATTTGAGGGGGATAGCCGTTATATATTAAAGCGGGTTATCCGTGAGGCAGCCAAAATGGGAATTTATCCTTATATTGCCCCAGAGTGTGAATTTTGTCTGTTTCCATATGATACAGACGGAGAGGTGATGCTGCAGACGCAGGGACATGGATCTTATTTTGATGTTGCACCGCTTGATACAGGTGAGAATGTCAGAAGAGATATTATTCTTGCACTTGAGGATATGGGAATTGATGTCAGAAGTTCCTATCATGAGCATTCACCTTATCAGCATGAGATTGATTTGCAGCCAGTGAATGCGCTTGCAGCAGCCGATAATATAGTGACATTTCGCATGACATGCAAAACTATTGCCAGCCGTCATGGACTGCATGCAACATTTATGCCAAAGCCGATGAATGACTCAGATGGCTGTGGCATGCATCTTAAGATGACGCTTATGGATTTAGAAGGCAATAACATTTTGTCCGATCCAGCTGATTCATATGGACTTAGTGAGCTTGGTTATCATTTTATGGCAGGTATCATGGCACATGTAAGAGGATTGACAGCAGTAACAAATCCGCTTGTAAATTCCTATAAGCGCATTGTTCCGGGAAATGAAGCACCGGCCTATATTGTATGGTCATCAGGCAATCGCTCACCATTAATCAGCGTTCCAAGAACATCTGCAAAGGATATGCATATTGAGCTTCGAAATCCTGATCCTTGTGTAAATTCCTATCTGGCATTTGCTGGTATCATTGCAGCAGGTCTTGAAGGAATTAAAAAGGGATTAATGCCACAGGCAGCAACAGAATTAAATATTTATCGCCTCAGTGAAGAAGAGTGTGAGAAGCTGAAATTAAAGCGTCTGCCAAAGAGTTTATCAGAGGCAGTGGAGGAAATGGAAAATGATCCTCTTGTTATGAAGACGCTTGGCGAGTATATTTCCGGCAAATATGTTCGTGCAAAAAGGCGTGAGGTAAGTCAGTATCAGGCTTATGTAACTGATTGGGAAACCGGGCAGTATCTAAACAAGTATTAAGTGTAAATATTTTGATGTAACAGATACTGCAGCACGAAAATGTTATGTGTAAAAGGGGGAATCTCAGTGACAAATGTGATAGTGGCATTTCCCAAGCCGGAGGATGCAAAAAGTATCCGAAATATTTTAGTGAAAAATGGATTCCCCGTTGTTGCTGTCTGTACCTCGGGTGCTCAGACACTTCAATATGCCGATGATCTGCATAATGGAGTAGTTGTGTGCGGATACCGATTGACCGACATGATCTATAGTCAGCTTAGGGAGGATTTGTCGGAACAATTTGATATGCTGCTTCTTGCTTCAAGGCGGTTTACAAGTGAGGTAGATGATAAAAGGATTAGATGCGTAGCTATGCCGCTTAAGGTGCATGAGCTGCTTGCAAGTGTTGATGCGGCTGTAGAAGAAAGTGAGCTGCGAAAGAAAAAAGCACGTCAGCAGCCAAAACAGCGAAATGTGTTTGATAAGCAGCAGATTATGCTTGCAAAGGATCTTTTGATGAAGCAAAAGGGCATGACAGAGGAAGAAGCACATCGTTATCTGCAAAAAAGCAGTATGGCAAACGGGGTAAATATGATAGAGACAGCCCAGATGGTACTTTCCATATTGGGGAAAAATGTATAAGCCGTAACGGCGGAAAGAGGAGAAGAATGGCAAGAGTAAATGAAAATTATCTGAAGCTTCCGGGAAGCTATCTGTTTTCAAAAATTGGAAAGAAAGTAGCTGCTTACAGTGCAGCAAATCCAGATAAGAAGATTATCCGTTTAGGAATTGGTGATGTAACACAGCCAATTGCACCATCTATTATCGAAGCTACACATAAGGCAGTAGAGGAGATGGGTCATGCAGAGACTTTTCACGGCTATGCACCAGATCTTGGATATGAGTTTCTTCGCAGCGCCATTGCAAAGGAATATAAGGACAGAGGCTGCCATGTAGACATCGACGAAGTATTTGTTTCTGACGGTGCGAAGTGTGATTGCGGAAATATTCAGGAAATCTTTGCGGCAGACAGTGTTATTGCTGTATGTGACCCTGTTTACCCTGTATATGTTGACAGTAATGTTATGGCAGGACGCACTGGCGTTTACGATCCAAAGACCGAGACATGGAGCAATGTTATTTACATGCCGTGTACACAGGAAAACAATTTCACGCCGGCACTGCCAGAAAAGACACCAGATCTGATTTATCTTTGCTATCCGAATAACCCAACAGGAAGTGTTATCACAAAGGATGAGCTTCAGAAGTGGGTTGACTATGCAAATGAGAAGGGTTCAGTTATCATCTACGACGCAGCCTATGAAGCTTACATTTCAGAAGAAAATATTCCACATTCCATCTATGAGTGTGAAGGTGCAAGAACATGTGCAATTGAGCTTAGAAGCTTTTCTAAGAATGCCGGATTTACAGGAATGCGTCTTGGCTTTACTGTAATCCCGAAGGAATTGATGTGTGATGGTGTTGCACTTAATCCATTGTGGGCAAGACGTCATGGAACTAAGTACAACGGTGCTCCGTATATCATTCAGCGTGCAGGAGAGGCAGTTTACACTCCTCAGGGACAGGCTGAGCTTAAGGCACAGATTGATTATTACATGAATAACGCAAAAATGATCTTAACAGGTTTAAAGAGCGCAGGCTACAGCGTATCAGGAGGCGTAAATGCACCATACATTTGGTTAAAGACACCAGACGGCATGACAAGCTGGCAGTTCTTTGATTACCTGCTTGAGACTGTCAATATCGTAGGTACACCAGGATCAGGCTTTGGACCAAGCGGAGAGGGATACTTCCGTCTGACTGCATTTGGAAGTGCCGAGAATACTAAAGAAGCAATTGAGAGAATTGTAAAGATGTGATTTAACAGATCGCGCTTTGCAGCGGCGCACAGAATGTGCGGTTTTGTGAATGGCGTCCGTGGACTGTTAAAAATTAGAAAGAGGAAGGGCTGCTTTGTATGGAAGAATATCGTGTAAAAAAAGTAAACGAAATCAAACAGACAAGCATTACAGTTCATGTGCCCGGATCAAAAAGTATTACAAACAGGGCGCTGCTTTTAGCAGCGCTCGCAAAAGGAGAGAGTGCGCTTTCGGGCGTGCTCTTTTCTGATGATTCGAGACATTTTTTGGACTGTGTGCAAAAGCTTGGAATAGAAACAAAGGTAGAAGAGGATAACTGTAATGTTACTGTAAATGGTCATGGAGGACAGGTACCGGCAAAAGATGCCGCTATATATGTCGGAAGCGCCGGAACAGCAGCGCGCTTTTTAACAGCATTTCTGGGGCTATCAGAGGGAACTCACTATATGGATGCATCTGCACAGATGAGAAAGCGCCCTATGGGACCGCTTTTAAAGACGCTGACTGGCATCGGAGCATCATTTTTGTTTGAGGGACAGGATGGTCATTTTCCGTTTGAAGTGACAGGTGCAGGGCTGCTTATCGATACTAGTGATAATGAGAAAAAGCGTATTGATGTCAGCGTTAATATTAATGACAGCAGCCAGTTTTTAAGTGCACTGCTTATCTCACTTGGTGCATATGCAGGAGAGTCTGTAATTAGGGTAGAGGGAACTCATGGCATGGCTTATATCGACATGACGGTGCGTATGATGGAGCAGTTTGGAATAAAGGTACAGTCTGAGAATGGTGTGTACAAAATTGCTAAGCAGGGCGGTTATCAGGCAAAGAAGTACGATATAGAGCCAGATGTATCTGCTGCATGTTATTTTTATGCCATGGCAGCACTTCTTGGCATTTCTATTACAGTTTCTGGTGTGCATGAAGAATCACTGCAGGGAGATGTTGAATTTGTTCATATTCTTGAAAAAATGGGCTGTATCTGTGAAGATACACCAGAGGGAATCTGTGTGAGCAAACCAGCAAACGGTATCTTAAAAGGTGTGGATGTAAATATGCACAGCTGCTCAGATCAGGCTATTACATTGGCGGCAATTGCACCATTTGCTGATACACCGACTACCATACGTGGAATCGCGCATATCCGCTTACAGGAAAGCAATCGCATAGCGGCAATATGTACAGAGCTAACACGCATGGATATTCGCTGCGAGGAAGGCGAAGATAGTATCACGATATGGCCAGGAACGCCAAAGCCGGCACTGATCCAGACTTATGACGATCACCGCATGGCAATGGGCTTTAGCCTTGTAGGACTGCGCGCAGAGGGAATAGTCATCAACGATCCGATGTGCTGTAAAAAGACATTCGAGCATTATTTTGATGTGCTTGATGAGATTGTTGAAAAAATACAGATGTGAAATACATTGACATGAAAAAAGTTACTTAGTTTATACGCGAACTGTAACAAAAACCGCCCATAGTTGATTCTATGGGCGGTAAATTTTTTTAGAAAGTAGTTTATGGTCTGTTATGCAGATTCACATATTCCTTTTGTGTGCTAAGTGGCTTGTAAGCAGGACGTATGATCTTATCTCCAGTGATCAGCTCTTCCATACGGTGTGCACTCCAACCGACAATACGTGCCATTGCAAAAAGCGGTGTAAACAGCTCCTCTGGGATGCCGAGCATACTATAAACAAAGCCACTGTAGAAGTCTACATTTGCGCATACGCCTTTGTAGATTGTGCGGCGCTTTGAAATTAAATCAACAGCAAGCTGCTCTACATTGGAATAAAGCTGATAATCATCCATGAGTCCTTTTTCTTCTGCAAGATCCTTGACAAAACCCTTAAAAATCTGTGCTCTTGGGTCAGAAACAGAGTAGACAGCATGTCCCATACCATAGATTAGACCCTTCTTATCAAAGGCTTCTTTGTTTAAAAGCTGACTTAAATAGAATACGATTTCATCTACATCGGATGTATCCTTTACATGCTTTTTAAGATCTTTCATCATCTGCTGAACCTTAATGTTGGCACCACCGTGCTTTGGACCTTTCAGAGAACAAAGTGCAGCAGCCATAACGGAGTATGTGTCGGAGCCAGAAGAAGTGACAACGCGTGTGGTAAAGGTGGAGTTATTTCCGCCGCCATGCTCCATGTGAAGGACAAGTGCAATATCAAGAACAAGTGCTTCCAATTTTGTGAATTTCTTATCAGGACGAAGCATGCGAAGAATATTTTCAGCCGTAGACAAAGACATGTCAGGTCTGTGGATGTAAAGACTCTTATTTCTTTCATAATGGGAATACGCACGATAGCCGTAGACAGCCAGCATTGGAAATTCACTGATCAGCATCAAACACTGACGAAGTACATTGGAGAGACTGGTGTCATTAAGTGTATCATCATAGCTTCCAAGTGTAAGAACACTTCGCGTCATAGAATTCATAATATCCTTTCCAGAAGCTTTCATAATAACATCGCGCACAAAATTAGTTGGGAGTCTGCGTAAGGAAGCGAGAAGCTCAGTAAATTCTGCCAGTTCTTTTTCATCAGGAAGTTTGGAGAATAGAAGGAGATAGGTGGTTTCTTCAAAGCCAAAACGTTTTTCTCGTACAAAGCCATTGACAAGATCGTTGATATTATAACCGCGGTAGGAAAGTTTTCCTTCCTGAGGATGCTTGTTGCCTTGTTCGTCAAACCAGTAAGCAGATACGTCTGAAATATTAGTAAGTCCAGCGACAACACCGTTGCCAGCCTTATCACGAAGTCCACGTTTTACACCATAAGTATCAAAAAGAGTGGGATCCATCGCGGCATTTTCCAGACACTGTGGAATCATAGATTCAGAAAAAGAAGCTGCTTGTTTTGTTAATGCATTCATAGGTGAGACCTGCCTTTCTGCCGCAGCGGCGGCGCGTATGCGATTATTATAACGATAAAAAAGACACTTGTCAAAGGAATTGTCCCAGATAAGTGTCTTTTTATGTTAATTCTACATCATTTAAATGAGTTTTTGATTTTTTTTATTTATTTCTTCCGCAGCAGTGCTTATATTTTTTACCGCTTCCACAAGGACACGGATCGTTACGGCCGATCTTCTTATCCTTTACGATGGTGGTAGAAGACTTCTGCTCTTTGTAAAGCTCCTTGCGGCGCTCTGGAGTAAGAAGTGCATCCCACTGAGGAAGGGTATAAAGCCATTCAGCCTTTGCACCAACCATGTTGTAGTACAGCTTTTCTTTATCATAATCTAAAGAGAGCTCAGTTGTCTCATCCATTGTTTCGATTGGGTTTGGCTGCTTTAAACTGTCATTGATGCCATCTAAAATACCAACCATAACCATCTTGTCAATGCCGTATTTTTCAGCCAACTGCGGGATGGTTCCGGTTACGACTTCGTTATCGGCAAGAAGAGACTCATAAAATCCCTTCTCAATTACAAAATAATGATTCCAGAACTGATTGTACTGTTCCTGAGTCATGTTCTCGTTGTAGGCACTGCCTCTCCACTGCTCAAGTAATGTCATAATAATCCTCCAATTTTTACCGTATTGCACAGGTGCACCAAAAAGGGCACACACAGTCAGTATAGCAGAAAACGTAGATTTTGCAAGGGGTTTGTTTACAATTCACAAGCCAAACAAAAGCATTTTGACGCCTTTTATTAAAGCTGTTTGAGAGCCTGCAGTGCATGTTTTGCGAGAATCAGAGTAAAGTGCTCTTTATAGTAACTCTCAGTGCCTGCATTACAGTGGATGCTTTCTGCATGTTCTGACAAAATATTGCATACTTTATTGAATGTTTGAGGAGAGTGATCACCCTTGTGCAGGACAAGATAGTAACGGTTATGCTGTGGATCCTTATATAAAGAATTGTCAGCATCATATGCACTCTGCAGTGCACGGGATGCGCGGCAGACATCATCAATAGACAAGAATGCATAAACACGGAAGAAATCTGGCTCATTTATATAGGCTGGATCAGTAGGTTCATCATCGAGTTGAGCCTGTTGTTCACATAGGCGTTTAAATTCCTCAATAATTTCATCTGCCTTGGTGTCTCCAAAGGCTGCCTCAATGTCTGAAAAGTCACCAGAGAAATCGTCGTCATCAATTGCTGGTGAAAATTTGGAAAAACGAGTATCAATCTCATCTGGATCTTCAACCTTCGTTATGACAAGAACGAGGTTATCGCCAGACATAGGAACGGCCTCAATCATAAGCGGCATGTTTTCCGCATGGAAATTAAATTCCCTTGAAGCCTGAGAAAGCATTTCCTGAAATAGAGAACGTGCCTTTTCAGAGCCATAGGCAAGTTCGCCAATATTTATATGATGGTTTTGCAGATCAGCCTGTGTTAACGTGCAGCGAATCTGCTTGTCACTTATTTTTTCAATGCGCATTCACTCACATCCTTCCTAATTCAAAATAAAAGGTGTCATGCGTGATTTTTTGCGACACCTCATTAACATGATACACCTATTTTGCACATAATTCAAGAAAAATTTATCGCACGGTAGACTTTATCTAGGGAGCAAGTTGCAGTTCACGCCAGTCAAATATTTACAGCCAAGCCCGAAGGTGAATGGATTTCACGAGGCGGACACTTGAAGCAGGTCTTTCAAAGTAATGTATAATAAGAAAGAACATAAAAG
>ERZ791834.165-NODE-165-length-58939-cov-4.3773_pt1 | contig 58939 bp, 62 predicted proteins | sample MGYA00510293_ERZ791834 | MGnify/ENA primary metagenome ERZ791834 (study PRJEB30046, sample SAMN00715253) | human gut metagenome | study: EMG produced TPA metagenomics assembly of the A metagenome-wide association study of gut microbiota in type 2...
CCATTATAGCTTAGTACAAGGTCACAGTCCTTTAAAACCTTTTGCTGTACTTCCTTATAGAAATATATCCAATAAGGAAGAATGATACTATTAAAAAAATAACGGAAAATACTTTTCCACGAATAAATTTTGCAAACCCTTGATACACAAATAAAACCGCCTTTCTATCATCAGTGAGTATATCAACATATGATACAACTTATGATACAGAAAAACAATACTAGTAGAAAATATGTCTTAAAATATTTGAACCTTGCCTGCTTCCTCACAGTCCAGTTCTCTTTTTAGGGCAATAAAATGTTGTTTCTGCTGTTTTCTCAGATAGTTCTATTTAAATCTTTATGTTTAAGGTCAAAGGTAGTCAATCATAAAGAATGACTACCTTTGATCTTCGTATTAAATTGTTATAAGATTAATTAACATGAAAAATATTACTAATAAGAATTATTCTGCAAGTGTTTCAAAAAAAAGTTTCAGATCATCTTCTACAGTACTAATTCCTGAAATGCCAAAGTTTTCTACCAAGACCTTAGCTACATTAGGACTAAGAAATGCCGGGAGAGTAGGACCGAGATGGATGTTCTTTACACCAAGATACAAAAGCGCTAACAGAACGATAACAGCTTTCTGTTCATACCATGCGATGTTGTAAATGATAGGCAGGTCGTTGATATCGTCCAGACCAAAAACTTCTTTAAGTTTTAATGCAATGACAGCAAGAGAATACGAGTCGTTGCACTGTCCGGCATCTAGAACACGTGGAATACCATTGATGTCGCCTAAAGGCAATTTGTTATACTTATATTTCGCACATCCAGCTGTCAGGATCACGGTATCCTTCGGCAGTGCCTTGGCAAATTCAGTATAATATTCCCGGTTCTTGGCTCGACCATCACAGCCTGCCATAACTACAAACTTTTTGATCGCGCCGCTTTTTACTGCCTCAACAACCTGATCTGCAAGAGCCAAAACCTGTGCATGTGCAAATCCGCCGATGAGATCTCCCGTTTCAATTTCGGTTGGTGCAGAGCATTTTTTGGCGTGTTCAATGATAGCGGAAAAGTCCTTCTGCTCCCCGATTTCTCCCGGAATATGGGTGCATCCTGGATATCCGGCTGCGCCGGTGGTGTAGAGTCTGTCCTTGTAGCTGTCCTTGGGCGGAACAATGCAGTTGGTTGTCATCAGGATAGGACCGTTGAAAGATTCAAATTCCTCCTTCTGTTTCCACCACGCATTACCATAGTTACCGATAAAGTTGGGATACTTTTTGAATGCTGGGTAATAATGAGCGGGAAGCATCTCGGAATGGGTATAAACATCCACACCAGTTCCTTGTGTCTGCTCCAGCAACATTTCCAGATCTCGCAAGTCGTGACCGGAAACCAGAATACCGGGATTTTTTCCAACGCCAATGTTTACCTTTGTGATCTCGGGATTTCCATAGGCTTCCGTGTTGGCCTTGTCCAGCAAAGCCATACCGGATACACCATGTTTTCCGGTTTCCATTGTCAGGGCGATCAAGTCCTCCATGTTGAGATTATCATCCAGTGTAGCAGCCAGTGCCTGCTGAAGGAAAGTGTCCACCTCACTGTCATCCTTCAACAGCACATTTGCGTGCTTGGAGTATGCAGACAATCCCTTCAGACCGTAGGTGATCAGTTCTCGCAGAGAACGGATATCTTCATTTTTTGTGGAAAGTACGCCGACTGTTTGGGCCTTTTCTTCCCAGTTGCCGGAGCCATTCCATTTTGCTGCTTCTGGCAGGACAGAAGGATCTGTGATTTGCGCCAACAGTACCTCTTTTTCTGTCAGTGTGGCGCGGATTCTCGCTTCAATGCTCTCTTTGTCAAAATTTGCATTGGTGATAGTAGTGAATAAGTTTAAAGTAATCAGATGATTGATTTCTGCGGACACCTGTTTGCCTTCCTGACGTAGTGCAGTTGTGACAGCCGAAATTCCTTTTGTGACATAGACCAGCAAATCCTGCATGGCTGCTACATCAGGTTTCTTTCCACACACACCAGACATGGTACAGCCTTTGCACCCAGCGGTTTCCTGACATTGATAGCAAAACATTTTTTGTTCCATAATAGACCTCCTAAAAGTTATTAAATAAAGTTATTTGATTTTCGTTTATGTGGTTGCCGTATAATCTGAAAAAGATAAATGCATTTAAATTAATCGTTCCAAACGATTGCAGACACAGGACACGAATCAATAGCCTCTTGTACGACCTCTTGATTTTCATTGGTTGACGGTTGATAAGCCTCTGCTTTTCCATGTTCATTTATGCGGAAAACTTCGTCACAGACACTACAGCAAAGTCCGCAACCAATACAGAGATTCTGTTCTACTCTTGCAGATTTCATAAAATCACCTCCTGATTATGGGAATTGAATTTCATTAAAATACAACGATTAAAAGCATTTTAAATGCTTCTTGTCCATATACCGCATGAGGGTGTCCAGCAGGCATAATGATGGATTCCCCTTCGTGTAACAGATACTCAGTACCGTCGATAGTGATTTTTCCAACACCATCCAAGCAGGTAACAAAAGCATCCCCATCTGACGCATGAGTGCTGATTTCCTCCCCTTTTGCGAATGAGAACAAGGTAATACTTACTGCTGGATTTTGTGCCAGTGTTTTACTGACAACTTGCCCATCCTGATAAGAAATCTGTTCTTTTAGTGTTAATACTTCTGCTTGTGAAATATTTTTCATTTTTATACTCATAATAATCGCCTCCTATCAAGTGTTTTTATTTTGTGTTGTTGGATGTATTTCCTGAATCTAAATGTAAGATCAATCCAGAATTTTACCATCAACAGAGATGGTGATGACCTGCCAAGGGATAAATTTTCCGCTTGCTTGCAACGCTTTTTTTGCGGCCAATTCCAGTCCGCCACAGCAGGGAACTTCCATTCGTACAATTGTCACACTTTGGATATTGTTGCTTTGAATAATCTGTGTTAACTTTTCGCTATAGTCTACATTGTCTAGCTTGGGACAGCCAATTAACGTAATTTTTCCGCACATAAAATCCTCGTGCATTCTGGCGTAGGCATATGCGCTACAATCTGCTGCAATCAGTAATTTACCTCCGTCAAAATAGGGGGCATTGACGGGAACTAACTTGATTTGGCAGGGCCACTGCCCCAGCTGTGATTCAGTCCGTATTGGAGTAGAAGGAGCAGATTGCGGTGAACGTTGGATATGTTGCATCCGGCTGCCGGGGCAGCCTTCATGAACACTAGCAGAAAAAGAATTCTGTTCATTCTTTTTTCTCATATTTTCTTGTACCGCCTTTTCATCGTAGGCAGCAGCTTCTCGTTCCACAAAGGAAATCGCTCCGGTTGGACAGGTAGGGAGGCAGTCTCCTAAACCATCGCAATAGTCGTCGCGCAGGAGTTTTGCTTTCCCGTCTACGATACCAATGGCTCCTTCGTGACAGGCATCAGCACAAGCTCCACATCCATTACATTTTTCTTCATCTATCTGGATAATTTTACGAATCATTATAAATTCATCCTTTCTCTTGTATTTTCAATGTTACTATAATATAATTTATAATGAAAGTATGTTGTTAGAACAACAAAAAGGAGGAAAATGTGAATTTATCTAATACACAACTATTTCGTGGGTTAGAAACAACTGAAATTACAAGTCTTTTGAACTGCCTTAACACCACGGAACACAGCTACAAAAAAGGTGAAGTTATTCTTTCTGAAGGAAGTATTACAGAAAATATAGGAATTGTTCTCTCAGGCATGGTGATGATATCATGCAATGATATTTGGGGAAATAGCAGCGTTCTGGGAAATGTTGCCCCTGGTTCCGTATTTGGTGAAGTATATGCCTGTATTCCGGGCCAACCAATGTTGGTTACAGTGTCTGCAGTTGAAGATACTTCTGTATTATTTATGAATGTAGGGCGTGTTCTGACTACTTGCTCTAAATCATGTATCTTTCACACCAAACTTGTACAAAATTTGTTGACTGTTTGTGCATATAAAAGTCTTCAACTTTCTCAAAGGATTCAACATACCAGTTCTAAATCTATACGTGGGAGATTAATGTCCTATTTTTCAGAATGTGTAAAACAATTTGGAGGGAATTCTTTTCTCATTCCATATAATCGCCAACAGCTGGCTGATTATTTGAATGTTGACCGTAGTACCATGTGCAACGAACTTTCCAAAATGCAAAAAGATGGACTCATTGAATATAATAAGAATCAGTTTTTATTAAAAGACAGATTAATGCTTTGAATGGATGTCGTAAGTGCTTAGTATGACTGGTTATTCAAAGAAAGTTGAAAATATTTGACAAGGGGTTATTATATGAACATTAGAAAAGCAAGCAGAGAAGATTTATCAAGAATTGGAGAAATCTATGTCTTTAATAATCGTGCAAATTATTATCCGGTATTTAAAGACAAAATTTATTCATTTAGTAAGTTGCAAGTTATTTCAATAATTGATGAGTATTTTAAATTTGATGAAGTCTTAGAAAGTATTTATGTTTTTGATGATGGTTTGGTAAGTGCATTTATGGAAATAAAAGAGACAGAAATTTGCAAATTATATGTTGATCCTTTTTTTCAAAATAGCGGAATAGGCTCAGAATTAATTGAATTTGCAATTAAAGAATTAAAGACCAATCATTTATGGGTACTTCAAGAAAATGATAAGGCAATTTCTTTTTATCAAAAACATGGATTTCATTTGACAAACACTACGATGGATATAGAAAATACTAACAAAAAAATCGTAGAAATGAAAAGATGATGGTATAAAAAGATTATTTTCGATGTTGTATTAAGGTTGACGGGCAGTATACTGCCCGTCAGATGACTATCCTTTTAGTTTATTATCCTATCATGTGTCAATATTTTATACCCTTCCAGTACATAGGAGTCATAACTTCTGCGATTTCCGGGAGATTGACATCTCGTAAAGCCCATCGTTTGAATTCTTCAAAGCCAGTACGGTCTACGATATAGCCAATATGTTCTTTGCCTCCAGGAGCATTAGGATCGATATATTCTTTTACGTAGTCATAGGTGTTAAGAATGATTTTGATGATACTATCTTCATCCACCCACTTGATAAAATCTTCACCCAAACGTGGATTTTTCTTACCGGTTCTGCCTAACAAAGTGAGCCTGTAATATTTTTTGTCACTTCGAGTCCATGCAGCATTGGGGCAAGCCAGTACACATTCGCCACATCCAATACACCGCCGCGCATCTCTCTGTGGGCGGAAATTGACTGGTTTCAGTGCTTCTACCGATTTCTTTTTACAGGCCTTGATACAGGCTCCGCAACTGACACAACGATCTGGTTCGAATTGTGGTACGGTCATGCCCATAATACCAAAGTCGTGCATTCGTACTTTGGCACAATCATTGGGACAGCCAGTCAGAGCAATCTTAAAGTGAAGATCGTTTGGAAAAACAGCCTTTTCAATGCGCTGGGCAAATGCAGTGGTATCATAACAGGCAAACGGGCAGACACGGTTACCCACACAAGCCGTAATATTTCGGGTGCCAGATGCAGGGTATCCTCCATTTACTTCGTCCTGATTGATTTCCATACCGTCGATTAGATTCTGGAGTGCAGCATTGACTTCGGGCATCTTCTCAAAAGGAATACCAGGAATTTCAAATCCTTGTCGACTGGTAATATGAACTGTACCATTTCCAAAAGTCTCGGCAATATGTTGAATTTGGCTGAGATATTTCGCATCCAGGTGACCGCCAGGAACACGGATTCGAGAAGCGGTTACACCACGTTCCTTAGTTACACGAAATGCGTTCTTTTTTAATGCTTTTGTATTGATATCCATGCTATTCCTCCTTAATCTACCAAAAATTTTCCTTTGGTATAATTGAACACTGGACCATCCAGACAGACATATGTATCCCCAATTTTACAGTGTCCGCACTTACCTAGACCACAGCACATCTTCCGTTCCTGAGAGATCCAGATATTTTCCTCCGGCAGACCAATGTTCAGTAGCCCTTGTACAGAAAAACGCATCATAGCAGGAGGACCTACCACAACAGCAACGGTACTCTGGACATTCCCCAGCTTGATCTGAGGAATGTATTGGGTAACAAGCCCTACATGGCAGGCGACATCTTCTTCTGCGCAGTCTACCGTTAGAATCACGTCCATGCTGTTCTCCCAACGCTTCAGATCCTCCCGAAAAAGAATATCATGGGGTGTTTTAAAGCCTGCAATTAAAGTCATATGTCCTCGCTGTTTTGGATGCATGGAAAAATAATCTATCACACCCCGGACAGGGGAAAGGCCTGTTCCTCCAGCTATGACGATGATGTCCTTATCTGTATAGTCTGAAACATCAAATCCATTTCCATAGGGACCACGCAACAAAAGGGTATCACCCACATAACGTTCAAAAACTTCATTGGTAACTTTGTCAACTCGACGAATGGTCAGATCTACAAAGTTTTCTCCAATACCACTGACCGATATAGGAGCTTCTCCATACTTAGGAATTGAAACTTCAAAAAACTGACCAGGCTTAACATCTCCTCGAAATTCCATACGGAACGTATACTCAATTTCAGTATGTCGAATTACCTCCAAAATCTTGGAGGGGAAAGGAATATAATCATTTTTCATCATTGCTCAGTCACCTCCGTCATAGCATTTTGTAATTTATTGATGCAGTTGGAAAATGAGATGTATTCTGGGCAGATATCATCGCATCGTCCACACCCCACACACATGTGATAACCATTACGTTGTTTATAGTCTAGTACCTTGTGCAACACCTTGAATCTCATTCGTTGCCCATTCTTCTGACGATAGCTGCCACCACCTGCCACGTCAGTAAATCCATCCACCATACAGGAAGCCCATACACGACGACGCTCCCCTACTTTGCTATTTTCGCTGTAATAGAGATCTTGCATCGTAAAACAGGTGCAAGTAGGGCAGACAAAATTACAACGTCCACAGTTAATGCATAGATTGTCGTACTCGTTCCACATAGTGCTATTTGAAACTTCGGTAGTTAAATTGGAGGGAATAGTAACTGTGATGTCATTTTGGGTGACATGAGAAGGAATCACATCTTTTCGGTAAAAAAGAATAAGGTTTGTGAGATTGGAATTAAAACTTCTTTAAATGAATATTCAGATTTCTGGTCAAATACAATTTCATCTACTCTGCTAACTTTTCCATAGCGGATACAGTCAGTATCAGAAAAGCGACCACCACCGGAAAACTTACGAGGGGCATAAAGATTATATTCTGTCTGCCATGCTTTAAAGATTGTGTTTAACACAGTGTTATTCACATGAAATCCCATATATGTTCCTCCTGCAATATTGATTAATTGAACTTTACGTCACCTATTTTAATATAGATAAAGCCACAGATATGTTGCGCATGCAACATATCTGTGGCTTTATTTAAGAGAAACTTATTTATTTCCTTTTCCTATTAAAAAATATTATTATAAAATTTCAAATGTATTTTTATTATAACAAATCAAACCATCTTTTTGCATATGAGAAAGTTCTCTTGTTAAAGCGCTACGGTCAGCACAAAGATAATCTGCTAGTTCTAATCGTCCTAAAGAAATTGTGAAATGTTTACTGTTTTGTTCTGATGCTTGCTGCTGTAAGTAAGTCATAATTTTTTCGCGAAGTGTTTTCTTTGAAATTATCTCGATTTTATTCATCAACTGAACATTTTTATCACTAATATATTTAACCATATTTTCAATAAGCCTATGATGAAAAGTACATGTCATTTTACAAGAATGAATTATTTTATAAAATGGCAAAAAAAGAATGATACAGGGTGTTGTGGCTATAAAACTGACATGGGCATTTAAATGGCTTCCGCAAGAAAAAGATTCTCCAAAAAGGTCTCCCGTTTTCATAGTAACAAGAAGTGTTTGATATCCTTCAGCATCGTTTTTAATCATGTGTACTGTTCCTGATAAAATGATACCAACATTTCGGATTTCGTTACTTTCAAAAAAAATAATTTCATTTCTTTTGTACTTTTTTTGAAAGCTTCCCAAATATGCCAACATTGCAGGAAAATCCTCTTCCTGAATGCCAGTGAACAATGGGAGTAAGGCAAGTTTTTGATAATCAAGATCCATACAGAACTCCTTTCTTCTAAAAGTAGTATAACATTTTAATTGCCATGTTGCAACCGCAACATAAATGGGGGACGATTTGTTTTATTTTAAATAATATCAAAGTATTAAAATTTTTTCAGGAAAGGACACTTATAAAAGTGATTAATAATGAAACATATCTTCTATATAGTGCATTATGCTATGAGGAAGGACATTGCAGACGTACACAACATATTTTAAAAGTCTATGCATTAGCAAAATTATTAGGGGAACAAGAAAAAATTTCAACAGAAGATCAGCAAATTTTGCAGGCAGCGGCCATTTTGCATGATATTGCCATTAAATATTGCAAAAAACACTATAATGGAGATGCTAGTCAAGAGAAACAGAAGAAAGAAGCCTCTCATTTAGTGCAGGAGTTTTTACAGGAAGCTAATTATCTTCCATCTTATATCCCGAAAATTGTTGATTTGGTCAGTAAACACCATGATTATAGAAAAGAAAAAAGTAAGCTTTTGCAGATTTTAATAGAAGCAGATCTTATTGTAAACTGTTATGAAAACCAACCAGATTACAAAAAGTCAAAATTTATTAAAGATATTTTTCAAACCACGGGAGGGAAAAAACTACTGGAACTTTGTTTGGAGGAAGGAATTTAGGAGAAACATATGAATCAAACAGAAAAAATTGATATATTGGCGCAGGAGATGATACGTTTTAATCGAAACGATCCAAAGCGTATTCAGCATCTTATGAGTGTACACCGTTTTGCACAGTTGATTGGACGCATGGAACAGTTGGATAAACATACACAGTTTTTGGTCGAATGTGCAGCGCTGGTTCGTGATATTGGTATTTGACCAATTGAGGAAAAATATGGAACTTGCAGTGGAAAATTGCAAGAACAAGAAGGACCGATATATGCTCGAAGAATGCTTAAAAAAGTGGAAATTAATAAAGATGATATAGAACGGATTTGCTATTTGGTTGGTCACCACCATACTTATAATGACATAGATAATATAGATTACCAAATTCTTATAGAAGCTGATTTTTTGGTGAATTTTTATGAGGATGAGTTGGAACAGGATACGATACAAACAGTTCTACAAAAAATTTTTCAAACAAAGGCAGGTAAAGCACTTTGTAGACTCTGCTATTTTAAGGAGTGAGGTGATATGGAGATGGCGGATGGAAAGCAAACACAAATCTTGTTGATTAATGATATGGCAGGATACGGAAAAGTGGCCTTATCAGCTATGATTCCGGTTTTATCACATTTGAAATACGAAATTTTTAACTTGCCTACTGCTCTGGTTTCTAATACCTTGGATTATGGTCGATTCGATATTTTAGATACGTCAGAGTACATGCAACATACTCTTCAAATTTGGGAAGAATTTTTGTTTTCATTTGATGCAATCTGTACAGGTTTTATTGTTTCGGAAAAGCAATCTACTCTTGTGTATAAATATTGTAAAGAACAACAAAAAAAGGGGACTTTAATTTTTGTTGATCCTATTATGGGAGATGATGGTGAGCGATACAATGGTATATCAGATGAGGCTGTCAAATATGGCTGACTCGCATACCGAAACGATGGGCTTTGTCTGTCACTATGTTTTGTACATACTGACTCTTCCACAGATGTAATTTCTGCTTTTTAGAACCTTTCTTCTTGCCGGTAGTATCTAAATGTTCGAATACAATGGTATTTGCATTGTATTGATTTGCAACATCCATGATAAATGTTGCAGTCCTTGTTGCAATGTGCGTATTGATACCATTTGCTTTGCTCCATAATCGTGGTATTTTGCAATTTCCATACTGCTGTGCTTTCTTGATTCGATTGACTGCATGAGTCAGAGAGTCGTATTCCTTTGACAGACGTAAAAAATGTCTGCCAAGGATCGTGCCATCTGCTTTCATGACTGCAATGGTTGCACTAGAGTTTAAGCCTAAGTCTACTGCAAGAATGGTCTGCTCATAAATAGAAGTGTTATTTAAAGTGACCGTTTCCTCAAATGGAAAGTCTAAAAACCATTGATGCCCACGTTTCTGTAACGTAGGAGCACACTGCTTTCTGTTGCTGCAATGATGGGCGATATAATCTACATCTGATTTACGAAGCCGAATATCGATCCAATCCCATGTATTGCATACATATACCTTAATTCTTGCAGTATACTCCCCTGTCTGTTGATACATGTTATCTCGATACAAACATGGGTAAATAAGCCCTGCTTTTGGTAACGAAGGCTTTCTTCCACGAATGGTTGGATCTGTTTTATCCCAGTTTTCCAGATTACTTTTATAAGAAGATACTTTACCAATGGCTTCCGTAATCGCGGCTCTTCGCAAGTAACTAGGGAATTTATAAAATTTCTGATCAAACGTTTTATATGTTACATTTGGATTTTTCTTTGTCTGGTGGCATAACTGCTCCATATACAATAATTTCTGATGTGCTGTTTTTGCAGAAAGAATATCCCATTCTTTAAGACAAACTTGAAGAAAGAAATCCGTTGCTTTGCGATAAAAAGAAACGGTTTCTTTTAAAATACGATTATAATGTTTTATTTTTACAGAATATAAAGAATAACATCTCATACCGCAAAGCTCCTTTCTTTTTGATATATGTAATATAAACTCATATTTTACAGGTTATCAGAAACACCATCTTATTAGATTGCCATAAAAGAGCTGTTTCTTGTCCTTTTTATTAGTATAACAAATATAATATTTTTATAATTTTTGTGCGTGAAAATATACTCTTTTATGGGATTGCCACCTAACTCACGACTAAAGTCACGAGCGTGCGGCAGCGAAATGTCAAAAATTACATTTTACTTGGTTTTGTGATATTCTTACGAAAACTATATGTACGGTTTGTTACGATAATAGTACTATCCATTGTGCCATACAGCTCTTTTTCTGCAAGATGTTCGTACAGCATCTTCTCTTTTCTTGTCTTAGGGTTATCTTTTCCCGTTTCTTTTAAGAAAACTTCATCGAATATACCAGTCGGTTCTAAAAGTTTTTTCATGTACTCTATGGTCATAGTGTCATAGCTTCCCATATATACGAAATTAGGGAAACAATTGACAATTTTAAGCCAATAATCCGGATACAGCATTTTCATTTGTTCTATTGTCATAACAGATACCAAGAAAGAAATATTATAATCCTTTCCAGTTGCAATCATATGTTCCAAATTATGTATATTTCTAACCTGAGCAAACTCATCCAGTACATAGTAAATGTGATTTTTGAGTGTTGCAGAATTATCTTGTTTAACAAATTCCTTAAATGACTGTTCTATAAACAGCGGAACAAGAAAATCATACGTACTTTCTTTTGACCCTGTAATTAGAAAAATTATTGTTTTTTCATCTGCAAATCTTTCTAAATCCATATCATCTGTCTTTACAAATTCTGCGATTTCCATAATTTTATGACATAAAATAGGAACCAGTATTTTTAACATTCTTTCTGAAAAATGTTTAAGAGTCATGGACAATTCTTCTGCGATGGAAATGTCTGATACTTTAGAAAATGTATCGATTAAGAACTCGAAAATGCTTGTTTCTTCTTTGGATAAGCCTTTTAATAATATTTTCGACACAAAGAAGAAATTTTTGTATTCAGGTTTCTGGTATGCAGCATATAAGATACATGCAGCTAGGAGCTGTTTTTCTGCTTCATTGAAGAAAACATCAATATCCTTACTTTCTCCTAGCATATAATCTGCAACCATAAGCGCTTCTTTCATAGTACGGACATACACGATTGGGTTATATCCATCAGATTTTTGAATATCCTGCAAATTAAGTGCACGCACTTGATATCCGTTTTCCTTAAAAGCTGGCGTTAGTTTCTGATACATTAATCCATATACATCATTTCTTTCAGGATTTTTTCCTCTCCACAAAATAACAAATATCAGGCAACATATAAGTCCGATGCCAACTATGCCAATAAATTTTTTCATGCGTGTCACCTCCTACAACCATTTGCTTTAGATTTTAAAGCTTTCTATATCTTTCTTAGACATATTTTTTGTTGTTTTTCATTTATATAATAACATATTTTTTCTTTGTATTTAAAGACTATATTTTAGAGAAATGTATATTATCTGTTAATTCTTAATAACACATGAAATATCAGTTGCAATTGCAAGAAAACGCCTTTTGCTCTACAAAAATAAGGATATTCCATATCTCGCATTAAAAATGGAGGTAGGGAGTATCCTTACTTCTTTAAGATGGTATTGTTTCTTTTTTATCCTACTTTCGTTCCCATATAATAAAAGCCGCGGCATTCATCTAAACGAACCTGACAAAGCTGTCCGATTAAGGAAGTATCTCCCTCAAAATGCACCAGCAGATTGTTGGAAAGACGTCCGGTCATCAAATGTTTGTCTTGACTGTTTTGTTCCTCTACCAGAACTTCCATGACCTTTCCGGTATCTCTTGCAGACATTTCTCTGCCAATGGTCTGTACGGTTTCCAGAAGGCGGTTAAAACGGTCTTTTACTACATCCTCCGAAACTTGATTTTCCATAACGGCAGCAGGCGTTCCCGTACGTTTGGAATAAATAAAGGTAAAGGCGCTGTCATAGCGGACTTTTTTTACTACGTCAACGGTTTCCAGAAAATCTTCTTCTGTTTCTCCCGGAAATCCTACAATAATATCTGTGGTAAGAGAAATATCAGGAATGGCTGTTCTGATTTTTTCTACCAGATTTAAGTATTTTTCCTTGTCATATCTGCGGTTCATCTTCTGCAAGATATCGCTGCTTCCTGACTGTAAAGGAAGGTGGAGATGCTTACAGATTTTTTTGCTGTTTTTCATAACCTCAATGAGCTCATCTGATAAGTCTTTTGGATGAGAAGTCATGAAACGAATGCGTTTAAGACCTTCGATTTTTTCGATTTCTGTAAGAAGCTGGGCAAAGGTCATTGGCTCGTCTAAATTCTTTCCGTAGGAATTTACATTTTGCCCTAAAAGCATAACTTCCACAACACCGTCTTTTACCAGACGTTCAATTTCTCTTACAATATCTTTTGGATTTCTGCTGCGTTCCCTGCCTCGTACATAAGGCACAATACAATAGCTGCAGAAATTGTTGCAGCCAAACATAATATTGACACCGGATTTGAATGGATACTTTCGCTCTACCGGAAGGTCTTCCACGATTTTGTCTGTGTCTTTCCAGATATCAATAATCATACGGTCAGAAAGCAGAGAAGAAACCACTAACTCTGCGAATTTATAAATATTATGGGTACCGAAAATCAGATTGACAAAGGAATAGCTTTTTTTCAGCTTTTCCACTACCTGCGGTTCCTGCATCATACAGCCGCATAAGCCAATCATCATGTGGGGATTTTTCTTTTTCAGACTGTGGAGATAACCCAGTCGTCCGTATACACGGAGATTTGCATTTTCTCTTACGGTACAGGTGTTGTAAATTACGAAATCTGCATTTTCGTCCGGAACTTCCACATAGCCGATGCGTTCCAAAATTCCCACTAATTTTTCAGAGTCTCTGGCATTCATCTGGCATCCAAAAGTAGTAATATTGGCAGTAAGCGGTCTTCCCAGTTTTTCAGACTGTTCTTTTATAAGCTGACGCGCTTTTTTCATAAACCAATACTGACGCTGAGGTTCTTCCACAGGAGCTTCCTGACTTAAATCCATGGCGTCAATTATTTTTTTCATTTCATCATTAAATAAAAGTGTTGTATTTTCCATTGAATTCATCCTTTAATTGATTATTCTTGTTTCTGTAATTACCTTGTCAGGGAAAATATCCGTAGCCTCCGCAGGCACTTCCTCTACAATCTGGAAGTCAAAAGCAACGGCTGCTGTTTTGTGCTTTCTATGTACGGACAAATAGCGGTCATAAAAACCCTGTCCATAGCCGGCTCTGTGACGGTTTTTGTCAAAGGCAACGCCGGGAACAATTAAAAAAGCGTCCTCATCTTTTGCTTCTTCTCCCCATGCAGGCTCCGGTATCTGGAAATACCCCGGTGCTAACTGCTCAAAGCTTTCCAGATAGTAATATTTCATTTCATGAGCGCCGGTTACTTTGGGAACTGCCACTCGTTTTCCTGCTTTCCATGCGGCTTCAATCATGCCTCGTGTGATGACTTCTTTATTGTAGTCTACATAAGCGTAAATGCAGTCTGCTTCGTGAAACTCTGGAAGGGAGATAACGGTTTCACAGATTTTCTCACTGTATTTTTCTGCTTCCTGCTGAGTAAATTCTTTTCGTCTTCTGAAAATATATTTTCTAATTTCCTTTTTTTCTGCCATATTTCTCACCTAAATTGATAATCGTTCCATCTTTTTCCTGAATGTCAATATTATCTAACTGTGCACGCATATTCATGCGGATTGCCGCAATGTATTCTGCACGGAGTTTTCTCTGCTCCTCTTTTTCTTCCGGTGTTAAACCTTCTCCTTTTGATTTTCTTGCTAATTCGTTAATGCGGTTAATGGTGTTTTGATCCATCGTGGTTTCTTTTCTCCTTTGCTTATAGATTTTCAAATAATTCCTGTAAAATATCTTGTTCTTTTTTATCTGCCAGAAAAAGTGTTCCGTGTTTTCTGCCCTGCATGATTTTATGTATGACATGGAAGTCTGAGCCGTTGGCAATGACCATGTCTGCTCCTGCACCGGTTGCAATACGGGCAGCGGAAAGTTTGGTTGCCATTCCTCCTGTTCCCACCTTGCTGCCGGTAGAGCCTTTTCCCATTTTCATTAAATGGTCATCCAGTTTTTCTACCACATCAATAAACTCTGCATTTGGGTTGACATTTGGGTCGTCTGTAAACAGTCCGTCAATGTCAGAGAGCAGGATAAGCATATCCGCATCCACCAAAGCAGCAACTAAAGCAGACAGCGTATCATTGTCACCGAAGGTATTGACAAATTCAATTTCATCCGTGGAAACTGTGTCGTTTTCATTTACAACAGGGATTGCGCCCATATCCAGAAGGCTTTGAAAAGTATTTCTGGCATTTTCTCTGGTAATATCATTTACCATGGTGTATTTGGTAATCAATACCTGTGCTGCTGTCTGGCTGTATTCTGCAAACAGCTTCTGATAAATCATCATCAGCCTTGCCTGTCCGATGGCTGCACATGCCTGTTTTTCAGAAAGACGGGAAGGCTTTTCCTGTAAGCCCATGGCAGCACGACCTACGGCAATGGCGCCGGAAGACACCACAATGACTTCCTTCCCCTGATTGTGTAAGTCTGCCAGCTCCCGAACCAGTATTTCCAGTTTAATCAAATCCAGTCGTCCGGTTTCTTTATGGGTCAGTGATGAAGAACCGATTTTGATTACAATCCTTTTTTTATCTTTTAATTTTTCTCTGATATTCATGTATTTTCCCTCTTTGGTTCATTTTCACATCATTTTATATTACACTATTTTTGTCTATAAGTCCAGAAGGGGATTTTGGTGTATTTTAGCTGGAATAATTCTCCAGAAAATTATAAAGCTCATCAGTGGTTTTAATCTGCTTTCCCAGCAGCACTTCACCTTGCAGCTCTTTTGGCAGGGATTCCAAAGGAATGTCGGTATATTCAAAAACCTGATTTTGAGAATTTTCGTATACAACGATATATCCCTCCTCAACCTGAAGCTGATAGCCTGCGTTTTTTGCAGGAGCTTCCTCCTGACGGAAAACCACCTTGTCTGTGCCGTAAGAATGAAGCTTGAAGGACTCCTTCTGCAAAATCCCATCCTGATAATGTTCCAGAACAAAGGTCTTGTTTTTATAATTGACAGCGGGTACGGAAACCTGCTGCTTTGCAGAGGCATTTGTTTCTTCTAAAGCATAAATCCTGTCTTTTAAATCCGTAAGCTGGTAAGTAATCAGAAAACCCACAGTAAAGAAAAGCGCGATAAGGAAACAGCCGACACCATAGATTATTCTTTTCATAAGAACCTCCTTATTTTTGAATACTTATAGTATCGGCTGATTTTCCTGTTTTATTCACTTTTCTTAGCGTGTAATTCCAAGGCTTGCCAGAATTTCCTCCTGCTTTCTTTCCATTTCTTTTGCCTCTTCAGGTTCCATATGGTCATAGCCCATCAGGTGCAGCATGCTGTGGGCAATTAAAAAGGCAAATTCTCTTATCTGCCCATGTCCGTAGCTTTCTGCCTGTTCCTGCATTCTGGGAATACAAATCATAATATCTCCTAAAATTAATTCTCCGCTTTCCGGATGAAAACAGGTATCATCCTCCTCAGCAACAGAGAAATCTGCCGGAGCTGTAAAATCCAGCATAGGAAAAGAGAGAACGTCCGTTACACGGTCAATATTACGAAATTCCCTATTTGTCTGTTGGATTTCCTCATTTCCGGTTAAAACAAGGTTGATTTCCGTTTCATAGGGGCAGCCTTCGTAGTCAAGAGCAGCTTCTATTACTTTTTTTGCAAGCTCTTCGTAATCAAAATCCAGATTTTCCTCATATTCCATTTCCAAATTCAGTGTCATCGTTCTTTCCTCCTGTCTTTGCGAGGCTTCTTCTCTCGTTTTTCGTTTGCTTCTTTTTTCTCGTAAGCGTCATAGGCCTGCACGATTTTTTGTACCAGCGGATGACGCACTACATCCTTGTTGGTTAATTCGCAAAAGGCAATGTCCTCGACTTTTTTCAGTACGTGAAGGGCAACATCCAGTCCTGATTTCGCACCGGAAGGCAAATCCTTTTGGGAAAGGTCACCGGTAACAATAACTTTTGAGCCAAAACCAATACGGGTAAGAAACATCTTCATCTGGGCAGGTGTGGTGTTCTGAGCCTCATCTAAGATAATAAAGGCATTATCCAGTGTCCGGCCTCTCATATAGGCAAGAGGCGCTACTTCAATTAAGCCCTTTTCCATGTTTTTGGCAAAGCTTTCCGCTCCCATGATTTCATACAGGGCATCGTAGAGAGGACGAAGATACGGGTCGATTTTGCTTTGTAAATCTCCGGGGAGAAATCCCAGCTTTTCTCCTGCTTCAATAGCAGGTCTTGTTAAAATAATTCTGCCTACTTCATCATTTTTAAATGCGGTGATTGCCATTGCCATAGCAAGATAGGTTTTTCCTGTTCCCGCAGGACCAAGACCGAAAACAATCATTTTTTTACGGATTGCATCGATATATGCCTTTTGCCCTAAGGTTTTCGGCTTAATGGGACGTCCGTTTAAGGTATGGCAAATACATTCCTTATCTATTTCTGTAATTACAGAAGTTTTTTCTTCGGCTGCGAGAGCCAGCGCATAATTTACATTCTGCTGGGTAATGGTGTTTCCTTTTTGGGACAGTGTCAAAAATTCCCGTATAATCTTTACTGCCTGTTGGCAGGCTGCCATAGGACCTAAAATACGTAGCTGTCCGTCTCTGGAGATAACGGTGACGCCCAAGGTCTTTTCTATTTTTTTCATGTGCTCGTCAAATTGCCCGAACACATTTCGCTCATGCTCTGCGGGTAATTCTATTTTTTCTTCGCAAATATTACTCATTAATGTCAAAATTCCTTTCTGTTTGCTGCGGAAGAATGTCTGTGGGAGCTTTTTTCCCTGCTTTTTCAACAGCCAGAAGTGTGCCGCTGGCTGTGCAGACATTTTTTTGTATGTTTATTTTAACATGATTTTCGGATATTTGAACCCCTTTTTCCTCTAAACTTTTTAAAAGTATGCTTAAATGACTTTCTACTTTTTCCCTTGCCTCTTTTTCAGTATAGACAAACTCCCCTGTTTGGTATTCATAATCTGTGCTGCTTCCGTAGAAAATGGGAAGCTTGAAATTTTCTGTAAGATAGAGCTGTTTTAGATTTGTTGTGGTATCAAAGGTTTCCCATGGAGGCTTTCTCTTAAAATCAAAATAATAATCGCCCACCTGAAGCAGATACCCCTTTTTCTGTTTTCCTGTGTAAATCGGCTTTTGATAAGTCATGGAAAACTGCTGATAATATTCTAACGGATATTCAATATAAATGTCCGCATCAGCGTCTGTATATTCGTATTTTTCTATTTCCTTGCTGTCATTTAAAATGTCCAGACGGCCGCTTACTAAGATTTCGCCTTTTTTACAAAGCTCCCCTGTCTTTTTCAGAGGAGTTCCTTTTCTGGTAACCATAGAAACAATTTTTCCTGTTTTGTCAGCGATTAAATCGTAAGCGCCTTTTTCCGGTATTTTTTCCTTGTAAATATTGTCGTTTTCTTTGATTTCCAAAAGCAGACGGCTTCCTGTGATTTTTGCGGAAACCCACGTGATATTTGGAAATTCACCTCTTAATTTTTCAGCAATCAAAGCGCAGTCCAATTTTTTTTTCGATGCTCCGTGGTGTACGTCAATTCTTTCTAAATAGCCCAGAATACTCTGTGTACTGTTATGTACATTTCCTTCCACATGAATATTCCAAATATAACCGGACAGAAAAAACAGAATGAAAAAACTCAAAAAAATGCCGATGAAAAATGCCTTCCTCTTTTTATTGCGATAAAAAAAGAAAGGCAGTCCATATTTACCTGTAATTTGAATTCTTGTACCTGTTTTTTTGCAGATGCTTTTTAATCGAAAAAAATCTTGGATACTCAAATTCATCTCATAAATATCATTTTTATTTACTAAATTCCATACCTTGATTTTGTGATAGGCACATAAATTCAAAAAGCGTTCAGGGCTTTGTGTATACGCTTTTATCCGGACATAGCCCTTTCCGTAATGACTCCAATCCTGCACACACAGCCTCCTTATAAAAACAAAATTTTACTGATATTTCCACTTATTTTCATTTCCACATCTGTGTAATAAAGAATAAGGAGATTTTTTCCCTCAATTTGAATTTTATTTCTTTTTGAAAGGAGTATGATACAGGTATCCTGATACTGGCGTATACATTTATAGTTTTCAATATATAGCTCCTGAGAGCCGGTAAGTGTAAGAACTGCCTCTTTATAAGATAAATCTTTTGGAATTTGTAAGGAGTCTCCTATCTTTCCTGAAAAATCTCCTAATTTCCGTTTCACCAAAAGCCTCCTGCATAAGTTCTTACTCTAACTTATGAAATATGATACAAAATCATGCGGTTATTTTAGAAAAAGTATACCAAACCATAAAATCTGATTTGCGCTTAACGTAAATTCCATATTGTATTTCTCAGCAAGCTCACAGACAATAATTCCATGACTTTCTACACAAGGATGCATCTTTTCCGGAAAACGGCAAGGCGCATTAGGATAAGTACAAACTTCGCAGATATCGCAGGACTCTGTAGAAAGAGCCATGCAATCTGTTCCTTTTTCTCGAATAAAGCGTTCTATTTCTGCTGTAATTTTTTCATGTTCTTTTCTGGTAGCCAGTGTTTCCTCAAAATTGATTACATCAGAAACTTCTGCAATGGTAGAAAACAGAAAACATTCTTTATAATCCAGACAGCGTTTTCTGCACTCTTCCACTGTTCCTACCGCAGGGGGGCATGCCCAGGTAGAATTGTATCGTTCGCATTCTTTTTCGCAAATCCAACGCACACGAAAGGAAAAATCGATTTCTTCCGGGTTGAAAAAAGCATATTGATATACAGGAAACTGACAAATAAATTCTTCTAATTCTTCATGAGAAATCATGTGTTTTACTCCTTCTTCTTTTGATTTTATAATTCTTCTATGGAAATTTTACTGCCCCCTTCTCCTGCTTTTGCAGGCTCAATGAGAAGATGAACAGGGATACGGTTTTTAATTTCTTCTACATGGGTAATGACGCCTACGCTGCGCTTTTTATTTCTTATTTTTTCTAAAGCTTCCATCACTACCTCCAAACAATTCTCGTCTAATGTTCCAAATCCTTCATCTAAGAAAAACAATTCCAAAGGCGCTGCCCCCTTCATCTGAATTTGGGAAGATAAAGCAAGGGCAAGCGCCAGAGAAGCCATAAAGGTCTCTCCTCCGGACAAGGTGGAGGCAGGTCGTGACGCACCGCCGTTTTTGTAATCACGAATAATAAAGGCAGTATTCTCATCAATCTCCAGCCCGTAAGTATTGCCTGTCATTTCTTTTAAGCCGGTATCGGCTTCTCGTGCAATGTGCTCTAGGTAATAACGGGAAATATATTCCACAAAACGCTTTCCTCGAAATAGTCCTTCCAGTTCAGAGAGAATGTCCAGCTTATGGTGAATTTTTTCCAGAAGGACACAGACATTTTCTTTTTCCTTCCATGCTGTTTTCATCTGTTCCAGCTCTTTTCGCACTGCACCAAAGCTTTTGTTTTCCTCGGTTGTTTCGGTTTCCAGTGTCTGTAATTCTTTTTCCAGCAGAGCAAATTCCCCTTGCTCCATACGCTTGCTTTTGAGCTTTTTCTTAATTTGCAAAAGCTGTTCCTGTACACGGATTTTTTCCTTTTGGAAATTTTCAAGCTTTTCTCTCATCTGAGACAATTTTTGTTCTTCCGTATGATATTTTGCAATGTAAGTTTCTTCTGTAACAGAACAGCTTTTCATTTTTTCTTGTAAAAGTGCATATTTTTGTATGCTGTCTTTTTGGGAAGCTTCTGCAAGCGCCTTTACGGCAGCTAATTGTCGGGCAACTTCTTGTTCTTCTGTGGATGCTTGCTCAAAAAGAGCTTTTGAAGTTTCGTATTGTTTCTCTAAGGCAGCAATAGACGCTTCGGTTTCTTTTAATTTTTCTAAAATATTTTCTTCTGTTTGAGCTTTTTCTAAAATTTTTTCTTTGATTTCCAGCAGATTTTCTTCTGCTTGCTTTTGCAGAAAGGAAGCTTCTGTCTGTTGGGCTTTTAGCTCCTGAATGATACCCTCTCCTTTTTCCCGATTTTTTATGCGGGCATCCAATTTTTGCTCTAAGGTTTCCAGCAGCTTTTGCAGTTCTTCTCTTTTTCTGTTCTTTTCCTGTAAAGCTTCATAAGCGATTTGAAAATCTTCAACCATTGCTGTTTGCTTTTGTATTTCCAGCTCGTTTTCTTTTTGAAGAATTTCTTTATTTTCTGCTTCCCATTCCTGTTTTCTCTCTGTGTAACGTTTTTGCAGCCCATTGATTTCAGTTTCTTTTTTTGCAGCTTCTGTTTGGAGCTTTTGCAGTTCTTCGGTAAGCTTGGGACTGATTGGAAGATTTTCAAAAGTTATCTGCTGCTCCTGCTGCAACTGTGTCCTTAAACCTGCAAGGGTTTCATAAATAGCTTGTATTTCTTCTTCCAAGGCTTCCTTTTGTTTTTGCAATGCCTGAATATCTTCTTTTTGCCGGAGTGTTTGTGGTTTTTCATGACGAATACTTCCGCATACAGGACAGGGCATGCCATCTTCCAAAGAAGCTGCCAGAATAGCAGCCATATTTTCCATATAAAGCTGTTCCTGCGTTTCTTTTTTTCCCTTTATTTCTATTTGGCTTACCTGAGCTTTTTCTATTTCCGCAGATAATTTTGCACATTTCTTTTTTTGATTTTCCCAAGCATTTTGAAGATATTCTGCTTTCTCTGCTTCTTTTTCTTTTAAACGCTGTAACAGTTCTTGCTTTTCTCTTTCTTTGTTACGGATATTTTTTATATCTTCTTTAAGCCCTTCTTCTATGGCGGTTCTTCGGCATTTTTGTTGGTTTAAACGTTCAGTTTTTTGAAAACCGTTCATAATCATCTGCTGAATTTCTGCTGATATTGTCGTTTTTACAATTTCCTGCTGCATAGCAGTTTTCTGCAATTTTCTTGCGTCAATATCCTGTAATAAAGCCTTCATTTTTTCTTGTGCATCCAGCAGCTTTTTCGTTATTTCTTCTCTATTCTTTTTCTGAGTATGGAAACGGTTTTTCTGTATATCTCGTTCTTCTGCAAGCTTTACTGCCTCCAAAAGATTGTTTCGCCTCTGCTCAAGGACAGGCTTTTGCGCCTGTTTTCGTTCTTCTGCTTTTTGAAGCTCTAGCTGTGTAGAGGTAAATGACTTTCTTTTTTCTGTCCAAAGTTCTGTAAGAGTGGCAGCTTTTTGCGTGTAGCTTTTTTCTTTGGCAATACTTTCCTGATAATCGGAGAAATAAGGAAACAGTCCGTTGGCAATTTCTGCTTTTTTCAAATTTTCCTGTAAAGCAGTGATATCATCCTGCTCTTTTGCAAGGGAATTTTCCTTTTCGCAGACCGCATCATATTCTTCCCATAATAAAATTTGCCCTTTGCTGTCTTCCAGATTTTTCCGCATTTTTTTCAAGGCTTCTTCTTTTTTTGCCAGATTTTTTTCTAATTCTGTTTCTTTTTGTTCCAAAGCTTGAATTGCCTCTGTTGTAACAGCTTCATAACGGGAAAGAGCGCCCTCCTGTTCTTTGCGTTTTCCTTCCCACTGCCCCGCCTGTTCTTTTACCAGAAAAGCCAGTCGTTCGCCGTATTTTTCCAAATGAAAAAGCCGTTCCAGGATTTTATTTCTTTCCATGCCTTCCAGCTTTAAAAACTCAGAAAATTTCCCCTGAGGCAGCACAACGGTACGGAAAAAATCATCTTTGGAAAGTCCCAGAACTTCCTGACATTTGGCGTTTACCGTTCCCACACGGTCTGCTAAAATCACAGGTTCTTCTTCGGTAATATCCGCAAATTTTGCGCTGTCACTGCGAATACCGCCGTCTTTTGTTCTTTTAAAGCTTCGGGCTACCAGATATTTATGCTGCTGCTTTTCCTGTATGGAAAAAATATATTCTACAAAAGCTTTGTCCGTATTTACGTTAATGTAATTGGTACTGTTTCTGGAAGTAGTGCCGTAAAGAGCCAGTGTCATACCGTCTAAAATACTGGTTTTGCCACTTCCCGTAGGACCGAAAATCCCAAAGAGTCCCTGAGAGGTCAGCTTCTCAAAATCGATTTCCTGAACCTCTAAAAAGCTATTTAATCCCTTCATTTTCATGGAAATCGGCTTCATTTTCGTCCTCCTTTATCAAAATTTCCTGTAAGGTTTCTACGATTTCTTCTTCCGGCAAAACGCCTTTCTTTTCCTGATAATAATCCAGAAACAGCTCTAAGAAGCTTTTTTCTGTAAAAACAGTTCCTTTTTTTGGTGTTTCTGTTTCGGGAAAAACAGGAATAACTTCTAAAATATCTTCTTTCCTGCTTTTTAATTCCTTTAATTGTTCTTCCCGAATGTAAGTATCTGTGTAAATTTGCAGATATACATAACAGGGGCGATTTTGGTTCTCCTCACATTTTTTTAACGCTTCGTCATAGCTTTTACAAATCCACTTTTCAATAGGCTTTGGATTGTCAAAATAAAAGTCCTCTACCACAGCTTCTTTTTGCGGATGCAGAGTAACTAAGGAACATTGCTTTGCAATGACGGTTTCCTGCAAGCGATAAGGCAGAGGCGAACCGCTGTATCGAATTCTGCCGTGGCTTCCCACTACCTTTTGCGGTCTGTGTACGTGCCCTAAAGCTACATACTGCGCTTTTTGGGGAAAGACCTCAGGTGGCAGCAAATAGCTATTTCCCAGCATTATTCCCTGTTCAGAGCCGTCTTTTTTGCAGCCCAGTGTAAAAACATGGCTCATCAGTATATTTATAGTGTTATACTCGTATCGGCTTGCTTTCTTTTGGAACAATTCGCCTATTTTTGCTGCGTAATCTGCTGCCCGTTTCTCATCACTGTCTTCTTCCCGATATAAAACCTCATTTAGTGTTTTTTCACTGACATAGGGAACACAAACAAAAACGGCTTTCTCTCCTTTATGGGAAAAGGAAAATACGCCTTCCTCTAAAGACTCTATTTCAAAATTCCCGTATTTACCGGAAGGGATTTTTGTTTTCGGTGTTCCGTAAATGATAATACCGTGCTCTCTGGCAAGAGGAACAATGGCTTCCAGACGGGAGGGCTGGTCATGGTTTCCTGCAATTAAGACTACCAGACGCTGTCCCTGTCTACTCAATTCTTTTAAGGTATGGTATAAAAGCATCTCTGCTCCGGCAGAAGGATGCCCGTTGTCAAACACATCTCCGGCAATACAGATAACATCTGCCTCTGTTTCATCCGCAATGGAAACAAACTGTTCTAAAACAATCCGTTGTTCTTCCAGTCTGCTTTTCCCTTCCAGAAGCTTTCCGATATGCCAGTCTGCGGTGTGTAATATTTTCATAAAATAAACCTGCTGCTTTCTATCTAATCTTCTTTTCTTATTCTAACATTTGCCGGAAAGGAAAAAAAGAGAATAATGATTTTTTTCAAAAAAGATGTTATAATGGTAAAACGAATGAAAATTGAGATAAGAAAGTGAGATGCAAAAATGAAAAATGATTTATTTTCCATAGGACCTTTGACCATACACAGCTATGGCTTGATGATTGCGCTGGGGATTTTAGTCTGTGTTTTTATGGGTATGTATCGTGCAAGAAAATACGGCTATAAAGACGAAGCAGTTCTGGACATTGCTATTTTCGGTATTTTAAGCGGTTTTATCGGAGCGAAGCTCTTATATGTTCTGGTAGAATTTGACCGTTTTCTGGAAAATCCCATGGATGTGCTGGGTTCAGAAGGATTTGTGGTTTACGGAGGTATTATTGTAGGGGCTTTGGCAGGTGTACTTTACTGCCGTATAAAGAAACTGCCTTGCTGGGAATACTTTGATTTATTAGCCCCTTCCATTGCTGTGGCACAGGGCTTTGGACGAATTGGCTGTTTCCTTGCAGGCTGCTGTTACGGAAGACCGACAGATGCCTTTTGGGGTGTAACCTTTCCGGAAGGAAGCTTTGCACCGGCAGGCGTACCTTTAATTCCCACACAGTTGATTTCTTCTGTTGGAGATTTTGCTATTGCAGGTATTCTGCTTCTCTACAACAAACGCAATAAAAAAGCGGGAAATGTGGGTATTCTCTATATGCTGCTCTATGGAATTGGCAGATTTTTGGTAGAATGTTTAAGAAGCGATGACAGAGGAACTGTTGGAATGCTTTCTACCTCACAATTTATTTCTATTGGTATTGTGCTTTTGGCAATCGTGCTGTTTTTCAGACATAAGCTTTTTAAAGGTACAAAAAAAGAAGAAAGCGAAGAAGTATAAAAATGATAAAAAGCGGGAGGTAAATCGAAACGTTCGGTCTGTCTCCTGCTTTTTCTTTTCATCTAAAATCTTTTTTTCATTTCTTCCAATCTAAAATAAAACTGCGTATAAAAATCCTGTTCTGTTTCGTAGGGTATCAGATAGAACAGCTGTAAAAGCTGAACGGAAAATTGTTTAGACAAGGCTTCATCTTGTGCGCCTTCTAAACGCTCCTGCATTTGCTTTAAGAAATAATGCCAGTCTTTGACAAACGTCTCATATTTACGAATATCTCCTATTCCAAGCCATTTCTGGATTTTTACCTTTGTCTTTGGTTCTTGAGGACATTCCTTTGTCTGAAGGAAATATTGAAAATCATTGTCTTCATAAATTCTTCCAAGAGGAAACATACGGCAAAAGCCCGGGCGAAATCCGTGAATGGAACATCTTCCCTGTTCATTTAAAAAGCTGCATGCTTCTTCTGTTCCGGTCATTTTCAGATTAGGAAGAATAATTCCTTCTGCTACCTGTAACTCTATTGCATAGGATAACAATTTTTCAAAACTCTGTTTTAAATTCTTACACAAAAGATACACATCATAAGGATCTAAAACAATGGAATGCCCCATACCCTGACAACATTTCGAACAGCCTTTACAATCATTACATCCGGCTTTTACCATATCCTTATGTCCATATCGCTTTCCATCAGAAATTTCAGATAAATCAAGCTCTCTTATCATGGCTTTCCTCCTCTAATTGGTACATATACAGCTCGTGCAGCGCTCTGGTGGCACAGATATACCCTGCCTGTTTCAGAAGAGGCGTATTTCTTTTTTCGGAAATTCCAAACACCTGATCAAATTCCAAACCTTTTGCCAGATAAAAAGTCGTGACGGTAAGTCCTTTTTGAAATACAGAGCTGTCTTTATCAATATAAAAAGTCTGAGGGAATTTTTCTTTTAAATACTGATAGGCAAAAACAGCCTCTTCCTCTGTGGTGGTAATCACTGCCGCAGTTTCATATTCGTTTTCCTGAAGCTTTAAATTCTTCAGGACTTCCTCTAACATCTCTGTCAGAGCAGAAAATGTCTTTTCTTCTACTGGTTTTCCATGGCGTTCAAATAATTCTACACCTTGTACATCGGTAATTTCGTTGGCATAAGATGCAATTTCCACAGTATTGCGGTAGCTTTTATTCATGTAAATCACACGTATCTGTTTTCCGTAAATTTCCGGCAAAAATTCTAATACATCCTGTACTTCTGCTTCCATGGTCTGCGCCTTGTCTCCTAAAATTGTCATGGGACAATGAAACAGTTCTTTTAAAATAATGTACTGCAAATACGAATAATCCTGCATTTCATCAATTACCAGATGTTTTATGGTCTTTTGCTGTGTGACAGAAAACAGACGATATTTGAAATAAAGCATAGGATATACGTCCTCATAAGGTAGCAGTCTTTTTTCATAAGAACAATGAGGCAGAGCTTTTAATCCTGTGCGCTTTAAAAAACGGCTATATAAAACGTACAAATCTTTTGTTTCATACATTTTCATGAATTTCCCATAGAGCATATCCCGTTCTTCTTCCGGTAAGGTACAGTCTTTTAAGGTTTCGTATTCGTCGATAAAATATTCCAGCACTGCTTCCATTCTGGAAAGCAGAGGAATATCCTGAAACTTGAAATAAAATAAATTTAAAATTTCCTGTTCTGTTTTTTCAAAACCTTTGTATTCCACGGTGCAGAAATTCATAAGCTCATCTTCCAACTCCAACAGAAAAGCTTCTGCTTCGTCAAGAAATTCTTTTGACTGTTTCCAACGCATCCGTTTTATCTGTTTTTTGTCTGCAAAAGCAAGCTCTCTTTCTATCTGGTGATAGCGGTCTTCACAGTCATAAACAAAGGACTTTAACTCTTTATAAGCATACAAATCAAAGCTCATTTCCTGAATATTTTCCTCACCCAGCTCTGGAAGAATATGGGAAATATAATCAGAAAAAACGCTGTTGGGGGACAAAACCAGAATATTGGAGGATTTTAAATGCGCCCTGTCATGATACAAAAGATAAGCAATCCGGTGAAGCGCCACAGAAGTCTTCCCGCTTCCTGCCGCTCCCTGAATAACCATAATCTTATCTTTTGTGTTTCGGATAATAGCATTCTGTTCTTTCTGAATGGTTCGTACAATATTTTTAAGCTGTACATCGCCATTGCTGCCTAATTCTGCTTTTAAAATATCATCATCAATTTTTACGTCACTTTCAAATTCATAAACCATTTTTCCACGGCGGATTTTGTACTGCCATTTGGAAGTGATTTCTCCGTGTAAAACACCTGCCGGTGCAGTATAACAGGCAGCGCCTTTATCGTAATCGTAAAATAAACCGCTTACAGGGGCTCTCCAGTCATAAATCAAAGGAATATGCCCTGTCTTTTCAGAAAAGTTTCCAATTCCGATATAAAACTGCTCTGGTTCATCTTCCCCTTCATAACAGAAATCAACTCTCCCGAAAAAAGGAGAGTCTATCATTTTTTCCAGACGCTGGCGGTAAATAAATTGCTCTTGATTGGCATTTACCTGCTGAAAAAGTGCCTGCTGGTTATCAAAATTTTCGTATCCATACTGGTCCATCTCTGTATAATTATCCCAGTAATAGGTGTGCATACTTTCGATTTCTTTTTGCCCTTCTAAAAGAGCATGGTTGACTTCTTGAATTTTATGTTTCAGTTTTTCGTTAATAAGCGTTAAAAATTCCGTTCCCTGACTCATAGATGTTCTCCATAATTTTAATTCTATTAAAAATATCATTATAGCATAGGATAAAGGATACGTCATCTGTCTGTTGGGATTTTTTATAATTCTTTGACGTCAAAGCCCAGTTCTTTTATGACAGCTTCCATGGGAATTCCCGGTTTATCTCCATTTGCTTCTAAACGACTTGTCGCTTCTAATAATAAAGTGTAGTTTTCTTCAATTTCTGTTAGTCGTGTATATTCTTCAGGTGATAAAATAACAGCAGAAGGTTGATTATTTTTTAATACAAATAGCTCCTTTGTTTCCTTTAATCTGTTAAAAATCTTCGTTGCCTGTCCTTTATTAAATAAAGAAATTGGCACTAAGCAATCCATTACATTTGCCATATATGACACCTCCCTGTTTTCTTACTCTTATTATACGTATTCTGTATTGAAATATCAACAATAAATGAAAATTTATAGATATATTTTCATTACTTTATAAACATTACATTATAATGTGTATTTGAAATATCGCTTAGAGTCAATATGATTTATGTTTTTTATTCCATTGATTTGCTATCACTTTAGTGATATTATAAATTATAAATGGAGGTAACGAGAATGGAGAAAAAAATTACAATATATCATGGCTCAGAAAAAATCATAGAAAATCCGATTTTTGGCGGAGGGAAAAGAAACAATGACTTCGGGTTTGGGTTTCATTGTACAGAAAGTGAAGAACTCGCGAAAGAATGGGCAGTATCTTCATTACGTGATGGATTTTCTAATCGTTATACATTGAATATAGAATATTTGAATATTTTAAATTTGAACAGCCCTGCTTATACTATTCTTAATTGGATTGCCATATTGGTAGAACATCGTTTATTTTCCATAAAAAATCCAGTGGCCGGACGAGCAAAGCGATATTTGATAGAGAATTTCAGTGTCAACGTAAATGCCTTTGATTTAATCATTGGTTACCGTGCAGATGACTCCTATTTTGATTATGCAGAGTCTTTTCTCAATAACGGGATTACTGTTGAACAACTGGCACAAGCTATGCGATTGGGAAAATTAGGTGAACAAATTGTTATCAAATCACCGTTTACTTTTTCAAATTTAAAATATGAAGGATTTACAGTCGCAGAGAAAGAACAATATTATGTTTCCCGTAAATCCAGAAATGATGAAGCTAACCGACTTTATTTTGAAATGCTTGAACAAGAAAGTGACGGATTATATATGCAGGATATTATTAGAGGAGGCATTAAAAATGATGATTTACGCATACCAAGAAATGTATTTAAGTAAAGCACAGGCTATGTTAGGGGATGCCTTTGATTATGCAGTGAATGTCTGCAATATTTCCGGTAATGATTTTACAAAGCTGTTTCTTGCAAGCTCGGCAAGCGAGCGCATGGAAAACGGTGAGATTTCTTATATTGCAGGAAAAAGCGGGGGTGAAATGGTTACAGAAATTGTAGCGGAAACAAAGGGAGAAAATCTTCAAATAGAACCATGTGTTCATTTTGAACGAACCAAAGAATATTGGATTGGATGGGCAATCGCTTATTATCAGTGGTATTCCGATAGAAAATACAGTGAAATATTGAAAGCTGTATCTTATGAGAACTTAGAGAAAATGTATTATACTCTCCACGAAGCGGACATTACCAAATTTGTTGATATTATGGACTCTCGAATGACAGAATTTTTTTCAGAAACAAATTTAAAGCGTATTCGTATGATTTATGGTTTCACACAAAAGGAATTAGCAAATAATTCCGGCGTTACTCTACGCTCTATTCAAATGTACGAACAAGGACATAAAAATATTAACAAGGCAAGCGCAGAGACTTTATATCGGCTTTCTAAAATATTGGGCTGTACCATGGAAGATTTAATGGAAAAATAATACTTATTACGCTGTATTTCTAAAAATACTTGACTGTAAACCTTGTTTATACTATATGATAAGGACAGAAATCATTAAAAGAGATTATTCAGAAACGAAAAGAAGCCTTGGATACAGATATCATTGATGTCGAGAATGCCAAAAATATTTGTAAACAATTATTAAGAGAGAAAGAGCTTTCCTATGAAAGTCTGGATATAACAGCATATACTCCTGAAAAATTAGAATATTGGGAGCAAAATAAACAGTTCTTGAAGGTAGATACCGTGAGCTTTTTCTATCTGTGGGGCGGCTTTTTAATTTGGCTTCTTATTACAGGCATTTCCCTTTTTACCGCACTTTTGGTGTATCCGAATTTACCGGATTATATTCCTATACAATGGAGCAAAACGCAGGTAAGCAGTCAGGCAGGAAAAGCCTTTATCTTTTTCTATCCACTGGTTTGCATTATTGCCCGTTTTGGTCTTCGATTTTGTTTAAGATGGAAAATAGCGTTTAATAACCAACATATAAATGAAACTGTTTCCGATTATTTAAGCAATTCATTTTGCTTTGTTATATTGTCAGCGGAAATTTTTACCATTTTATTTATACACGGTTACGTTCAGAATATAGTCGTGCTTTTTGTATTTGACGGAATTGTATTGTTGGGTATTCTAATAAAAGTACTGATAAAACTGTCTTAAATACAGCAGGAGGCTGCCACATACAGTGGGAATACAGAATATTCTCAATATACACTTAAAATAACAGTCTCCTGCTATAAAATTATCTTTTGACATTATTCAAAATCTTTATCCCAAGGATTTTAGATTGTGTCGATACTCTAACATTTCTTCTTCACTTACTGTATCAAGGATGTACTGTAATTCAGATAATATATTTTCCTTATCTCTCGGTAAGTATGCTGTGACTGGATAAAAATTTGATACAGTATTTGCAAATAAATGGGTACGAATATGAAGATTTTTAATGAACACTTTTAATTCTTCTAACCGCTCCTTTTCGCCGGCAGGAATAAATGTTCCTGCTCTTGCCATATCATATAATTCTGTACCCTCAAAAAGTGTAAGAGAGTCAACATGGACAAATCGGGGATTTACCTTACTGAACACTTTCGCTGAATTGACAGCGTTTTTATATCCTTTATCTTTTCCGGCAAGTCCGGTCATATATACGAAATAATATTCGATACCGGCTTCATCCAGCTTTCTGCACTGCTCAATAATATCCTTTGCGGTATATCCTTTATTGGCCAAAGCAAGTGTACTGTCATCACCGCTTTCTACACCGATACTTAAACCGTTTATCCCTAAAGAACGTAATATTTTAAGTTGTTTTACTTTCTAGTCATAAACAGCCAAAGCTCTGGCTTTCAGATTTTCAAAACTCATAGCAAATGGGTTAGCTCCCGTCCAATAAATTCTTCTCGCATACGGTTGGTAAGAGGCAAGTTCTGCCAAGTCTTTTCTTCATTCGTCTAATGGTGTCATGCTGAAACATTCATCTTTATACAAATTGCAAAAGCGACATTTATTGTGCGTACAGCCTGTTGTTGCTTGTATAATAAATGAACTTGCTTCGTATGGTGGTCGCCATGTTCTGCCGGTAAAATTCATGTAATCACTTCCTTAAAATATAAACTTATAAGTGTCGAAGATTTTTTCTATACTCTCTTAGTTGCTTTTCATCCACGCTTTGGATTATTTTATCCAGTACAGATAAAATCTTTTCCTTATCTCGTGGCAAAGTTGCTTGAATTGGAATTGCATTAGAAGCCCCGCCTGCTGCAAACCAAACAGGAATATCCAAATAACGAACTAATGTTCTTAATTCCTTATATTTTTCAATTTCCGTTTCTTCCTGCCAGTTACCTTTTTGAATTTCCTGATACAATTCCGAATTAGGATAAATCGTAAGCATATTCGCCCCAATAATTTGTGGGTGTAACTGATTGCAAATATCAGCGGTATCTTTTGCACCTTGTTCGCCTTTCCCTATGCCCGATATTCCGGTCAAATAAAAGAAATTATAGGTAATGCCAACATTATCTAATCGTTTGCATTGCGTAATAATATCCTTTGCTTCATAGCCTTTATTCATAAATTTTAAGGCATCATCATCTCCTGTCTCAATTCCGATTGTAAGACCGTCATATCCAGCCTTACTCAGTTTAAGTAATTCTTCATCCGTTTTTAGTGCAATATCTGTAATTCTGGAAAACAGCCAATATTTTTATTCGTTGGAAAATATTTTTGTATGAGAGAAGCAATTTGTAATAAACGTGTTGCTTTCAATACAAATGGGTTTGCACCAACTAAAAATGTTCTTGTTACTTTGTTATCATTCCATAATCTAAACTGTCCTTTTACTTCTTGTAAATCTGCTTCAATATCTTCCATTGGCGACATTTTAAATTGAAAAGGTATATCATCATATAAGGTGCAAAATTTGCATTTATGATGCGTACAACCTGCCGTAACCTCTAAAAGCAATGATGACGCTTCATACGGTGGTCGCCATACTGTTCCTGTATAGTGCATATTGTGTTACTCCTTTCGTAAATCATATACTCATTATATCGCTTTACATTATTTTTCATAGTACGGAACTTATTTGTAGCACTATACTAAAATAGCGTACCTTGATTTTGATATGTATCTACAATATAATACAGAAAAGGAGTGAAATGATTATGAAAAAAACAGAGCAGTCTATACAAAGATGTGTGACAATATCAACCGTTCAAAAAATATTAGGCGGCAAATGGAAAATCGAAATACTTTATTATATTGGGAAACAAGATATTCGCAGATTTGGCGAGCTTCGCCGACATATAGGGGAAATCACAGAGTCTTCTTTAACAAAACAACTTCGGGAATTGGAGTCAGACGGTTTTATACACCGCCATGATTTCAAGGAAGTTCCGCCAAAAGTAGAATATACACTTACAGAATTGGGTGAAAGTTTTATGCGTGTATTAGATGTTATAAAAGATTGGGGAGACTTAAATTTAAATAAAGGTAAGACATGATAGTTTATTTACGAATTCCTTCATCAGTAAATTTTTCTTTTAATGCTCTTTCCGTTGGAAATACGGAGCATATTAAAATTACTGTTTGAACAATTATCAAAAGCAAACCCATGTTACCAATAATCTCCACAGAAGCTCCATAGAATGGAATTGGAATAAGAAGTGATGGAACAGAAATAATCCATCCTATTTTCCACCAAAGTTTACCACAGTGCTTTTGAGCAAAAAGCCATGTATCTATATTTTTCATAGAACGAGATGTTCGATACCCTATTATGCTGTTGATATTTTTAGGAGAATGTTTCCACATTATCCGTCCACCCAATATCATCAATATTGGCGTTAATTGATTAAAACAAAATATAAACCACCAAAACCACATTTTTATCATCTCCATGTAAAATATTGCATTATTTTTATTCTTTTGGCTTTTATTTAAAAGAAAAACCATGTTCCAAACAGAGAGTATACCTTAAAATATTCTTTACTATCAATTTCAATCATATCTATAAAGAAATTTTGAGCATATAATTCAATTTTAGTTTTTTCATTACCTTGTGTGTTTACAGCTGTAATCGTATTCTTTTCACACCTTTATTCGTATTCTACCTCCTCCTAAAAAGGAAAATGATTATTTCACCATAGAAAGTACCGCAAAAATCGTACAAAAAATAGTTATTATTAGAAGAAAAGTGCCTCCTACTCTCATAAAAGCAAGGTACCAATCAGAAGGCTCACCATTTTTTACTGAGAGAAAATGCTCAATTTTCCAAAGTATTTCCGGTTTCACAATCATCATAATACTAAGAATATATAAGAAAACAATCCACCAATAATCCATATACGTTCCCCCTCAGTGTGATTATTTGCAACTTTTATTTTTCTATTACTTTTCATAAAATTATACCATGAATAAACCAATACCGCATCATTTTTTTAAATATAAATAACAAAAAGGAACTGTTATTTTAAACGTTATTCAGAAACATTTAAAGCAACAATTCCTTTTATCAAAGTCACGATTTTGGAACTTCTACTCTCTTATTCATAATCTAAACATGCTCTTTCCGTCACATAAGGGCGAACATAAGTATCTGCCACTTTTACGTGTTCCGGATGTGAGCCGTATACAGCTACATCTTCTGCTTTCTCCAGAGTTGTTACCAACGCAATATCGTGTGTGCTGGATGATAATGGTTCTTCTACAAATTCCACTGTCAGAAGTCCCGGTACTTTTCCTACCAAGCTTTTTAAATTCTCAGCCATTGCCTTTTTAAGTGCCGGTTTTTCAGCATCCTGAATTTCCGGTTTAAACTTCCACATAACAATATGATGTACCATAATGTACCCTCCTTATAACCGCTAAATATAATTTCATTTTAGCGTTGCTGTTTCACCTTGTCAACGATTTTTTAACCCTGTGCAGCAGGTTCGTCTATCTTTGAAACAGAATATTGGAATACATGGTTAAAAAGCAGTCCGTATACAGCGCCTAAAATGTTGTTGAAAATTCGGAAAAATACAGCGCCCTCAACGCCTAAAATACTTACGGCAATCGCCATAGCCCCGAAGGAATTAAAGACTGCCTGCCAACCGTAAGTAGCAGAAAATCCAACGCCAATTCCTCCTACCACACCAATGTAAGGATAGAAAGATTTTGGCAAAATTGGGTAAACAAGCAAAAATACAATTCCGCCAATTACATTTCCCGGAATTCTTCCTTTTACTCTGGTTTTAACATCCTCATGGAAGGGAAGAATAACAGACATTGCTGCAATTCCTGCCCACATAGCTCTTGGGATATGTAATAAGCCTGCCAAAAGAATAACCGTAGATACACCAAAAGTAACAGAAAGCTGCCATCTGGTTCTCATGGAATGCAAATCAAATTCACGGAGAAGGTCTTTCCAGCTTCTTTTATAAGTCACATGCTTATGATTACGGTAAAATACAATACCTGTAAGCAATGCTCCCACTGCAAGACCGGCAAGACGCAAAAGATACATTTTACCTGTCACATCATAACCGTATAAAAGTAAATAACCTAAAACTAAGGTAGAGTGGTTTCCCATAATAACATTATGGCAACCTAAAAGCATCAAAACAAAAATACATGCCAGATTTACCAGTAATTCTGTAAAAAGCCCTCCCATATTTGCCAGTCTTGGACCAAAGGCTAAAATACCGAAAATAATGAAAAGGGAACTAAGACCGTGAGGGGTATAAATACCAAAATCTGCAAAGCGAAATACCATAATGCACAACAAAATCACAACACCTACAACGCTGTTTGCATCACCGAAAATCTTACTGTACCCGATTACAAACGCCATGCAGAATACCATCGTAATGAAAATCTTGAACAAATAAATAGCTGTGTGCTTCAGTTTTTCTTTACCGGTCAGAGAACTTTTAATCACGGCTTTGGAGCCCGCCTGATTGAGCTGTAATTCTTGATAAATTGTCATAAAATGACTCCCGTCCTTTCTGTATAATTTTACCTAGCGGGGAGGCATTATACCATTAGAAAAGACGTTTGTCAAATTTTATTTTACCACTTTGATGCTTTCTATGATTGGCTGGTCTTCCGGTAGCACCGTACCATTGTCATCTATTACCTTTGCGTCACTGCAAATTTTATCTACGATTTCAATTCCTTCTGTGACATGTCCGAAAGCAGCATACTGCCCGTCCAAGAAGGTGCTGTCTTCATCTACAATAAAAAACTGAGAGCTGGCGCTGTCCGGAGCCTGAGAACGAGCCATAGATAACGTTCCTTTTTTATGTGAAATTGTATTCTCTACGCCATTTTGAGAAAATTCGCCTTTAATGGTCTCCTCAGAACCACCTGTACCATTTCCCAGAGGATCTCCGCCCTGCATCATAAATCCGTCCATAATCCGATGAAAGGTCAATCCGTCATAAAATCCGTCTTCTGCCAAAGAAATAAAGTTTTCTACGGTAATCGGCGCTTGTTCGGGATCGAGTTCTGCTTTAATTGTACCGTAATCTTTAATGGTAATTTCAATTTCAGGATGCTCCTTTTCACCGCATCCGCTTAAAACAAGTCCAAGTATACCGACTGCTGCAATCATTTGAGTTAATTTTTTCATGAATTTTTATCTCCTTTAAGCTTTTATTGCCCATCTCATTTTTGTAGAAAGGGAGCGGCTGTTTCTCGCACATTCCTCTGCGGAAGGTCTGATGACATCTTTTGAAATTTCACTGTAAACATCTTCCCTGTAAAAACGCTGGAATGCTTTTTTTACTAGACGATCCTCTCCGGAATGGAAAGTCAAAATAGCAACACGAGCTCCCTTATTTAAAACAGTAGGAAGTTTTTCCATAAATGCTTCTAACACTTCAAATTCGCTGTTTACATCAATACGCAAAGCCTGAAATGTTCTGGCACAGGATTTTTTTACCATTTCTTTTCGTTCTTTTTCAGGGATACGTACCAAAGCTTTTTCTACCGCTTTTTGAAGCTGTGTGGTGGTTGTTATGGCATTGCCTCTCCTGATTTCAGAAATGATGGTGTTGGAAATTTCTTTTGCATAAGGTTCGTCTGAATTTTCAATTAACATTCCTTCCAACTCCGGTTGAGAAATATCTTTTAAACGTTCTGCCGCTGAAATCCCCTTTTCGGGATTTAAACGTAAATCTAAAGGACCTTCAAATTTGTAAGTAAATCCACGTTCGGGATTATCAATCTGCATGGAAGAAACCCCTAAATCTGCCAGAACAAAATCAAAACCGCCTGCTTCTTCTTTTAGTTGGTCTACATCGGCAAAATTCATCTGCTTAATTGTGAGAATATCTTCTTTGTAGCCCATTTTTTCCAAACGCTCTTTTGTTTTCTTTATCTCTATGGGATCTACATCCAAGGCATATAAATGCCCTTTGCCTTCTAAACAGCCTAACATCTTGGAGGAATGTCCTCCATAACCTAAAGTCGCATCAAGACCTGTCTGTCCCGGCTGAATTTGCAGAAAATCTAAAATCTCCTGCACACAGATAGAAATGTGCATTCCTGCCGGTGTTCCGCCTTTTTGAATAACTTTTTCAATGGTATCTGCATACTTTTCCGGCTGTAATTCTTTGTATTTTTCTTTATAGCTTCTGGGATGTGTACCTTTATAGCGTACCCGTCTTTTATGCTGCTGTTCCTGATTTTCCATTTTCTACTCCTATCTTGAAAGATTAATATCCTTTGATTTCATGATTTTAAAAATTTCTTCTTCACTTACCACATTAAAATCGTGCTGCACCATTAATTTCATTACACTGGCTGTAATAGAAAAATCAATGAGCTTCTGCGGTGAAAAATGATTTGCCAACGCATGCAAAAGTCCCGCTGCAAAAGCGTCTCCTGCCCCTACCGCTTCTAAACTGTGTACAGTGTGAATTGGACTTTCATAAAATTTTCCGTCACACAGATAAATTCCCATCCACTGTCCGTCTTCTACGGTATAAATGTTTCTTAAAACACTGGCAACGGCTTTACAATTTGGATATTGCTTTATAATTTCTTCCATGCCTTTTTTGTATGTTTCAATCTGGTCAATTCCATGTGCCATGTCTCCGTCAAAAGCATGAATACCTAAGCTTGCCTCAAAATCTTCATCATTGGCAATACATAAATCCACATAGTGCATTAATTTTTTCATAACGCTCTGCGCTTTTTCTGTACTCCACATTTTACTGCGGTAATTCAAATCACAAACCACCTGAATGTTATGCTCTTTGCAAAATTTTAAAGCTTCTGTCACGGCAATTTCAATCTTTTCACTGATTGCCGGAGTAACACCGGAAAAATAGAAAATATCTACATCCGGAAGAAGGCTTTCCCAGCAAAATTCTTCCGGTTCTGCCATAGATAACGCACTGTATTCCCTGTCATAGACAACATTTGTCTGACGAATATTACTTCCTTTCTCAAAATAATAGATGCCCAGACGTTTTCCGCCTTTCAAAACAAGGTCTGTATTGACACCATAACCACGAATTTCTTTTAAGGCAGCCATGCCCACAGGGTTATCCGGCACCTTTGTAAGGAAAGAAACCGTATCCTCCAGCATTGCCAGAGATACTGCAACATTGGCTTCTGCCCCTCCATAGCTGGCTTCAAAATTTTGCGATTGGATAATTCGTAAATGCTCCGGTGTTTTTAAACGAAGCATTATTTCTCCGAAAGTTAATATTTTCATTTTGGTTTACCTCATACTATTCGTTTCTTTTAATTTTCCGTAAATACATAAATTTTGGATTTCCCCGTTCTTTATCACTGCATTTTTCATTCTTCCTTCCAGAGAAAATCCGTTCTTTTTCAGAACCCTTTGCGAAGCGATATTAGGCTCGTAAACAAGACCGGTAATGCGTATAATATCTAATTCAGAAAACGCAATTTCGCAAATCTGCTTCACCGCTTCTGTCATAAGGCCCTTTGACTGGTTATCTGTCAAAAGGAAATATCCGATTTCTGCATCCTTGCGATATACACCACTTTTTTGCTCAATGGAAATTGTACCTATGATTTTATCATCTAAGAGAATGGCACGAAAAACACCGTCTTTGCCTTCATGCTCGGCAATCATATTCAGCCACCAATCTGCATCCTCTTTTGTGTAAGGGAAAGGCAGACGGTCAGAAAGAAACGTTCGGTCAACAGCGTTGCCAATAGCGCTTAAATCATCTGCATCTGTCAAATCCCATTTCTTTAATTGTATTCTGCTGGTATCTGCTAATTTTGACATAAATATCTGCCACCTTTCTGTGTATATCCATTAAGACCTTTATTATACATAACTTAATTTTAAAATACAACTTGTATCTGCTTTCTTTACTTATGATATGGCTCTCCTGCTGCAATTCGATAACCACGATAAATTTGTTCTAATAAAATCACACGCATTAACTGGTGTGGAAATGTCATCTTAGAAAAACTAACTGCATAATCGGAACGCTTTAATACTGCTGTTCCCAGCCCAATAGAGCCGCCGATAATGAAAATAATATGGCTTTTTCCCTGAACGCCCAACTGCTGGATTTTTTTCGAAAATTCCACAGAGTCCAGCATCGAACCTCCGATTTCCAAAGTAATTACATAAGCGTCTTCCTTGACATATTTTAGAATTCGTTCTCCTTCTTTTTGGCGAATTTGATTTTCGACCACCTCGCTGGCAGCATCCGGTGTCTTTTCATCTGCAACCTCGATAATTTCCAGTTTACAGTATTTTCCAAGCCGTTTGCTGTATTCTGCCACAGCATCTTTTAAATACTTTTCCTTTAATTTTCCTACGGTAATAATGGTAATTTTCATAAAAATCCTTCCTAAACACGTATATAGGCATATCCCTCTTCTTGTTTTTCTATAAGTGTCAAAACGCCAAAAGGAACTGTTGTTGCCAAAGATACCAGCTCTGCATTTGTAAGCTCTAATTCCTTTATAGAAATTTCGCACACAAAAAATTTCACACCTTTTGCATGAAGCTCGAAAGCTGTTTGATTATCTTCAGAGGATAAAAGTCCTTTTATTGCATGATTTATTGCTAAAATTTCTACATTGCATACTGCGTTTTCCTCACAAAGCTTTTGGGCATATTGTTCTGCTCTTTCCAGACCCTGCTTATCTTCTGCATGAAAAATCACTTTACCCTTTGGCTGGGAAGACGGTTCTTTTCCTATAATTTCATACTCTATTTCATCAATAGACAAAGGTATCCCTGTACTGCTGGTTACATTGATACCACCGTACCAAGTGCTTTCCACAGTAAAAATATCACCCTCCTGATAATCAGAAGACCAGTCATTCATTTTCTTTATAATTTTAACCTTATCGCCTTTTCCTGCTTTCATCTATTTTCTCCTCATTTTCTGTAAACGTTCTTTGCTTTCTTTTGGTACACGATAGGACTCTCGAATTTTTTGAATAGATTTATTATGAGTAAAATCGTCTAAAAGATTTTCTTCAAAAACACTTTCTGTTTTTTTCGGGAATTTTACATAGCATACAGAAATCGCCCATGCAACAGCCATTTTTACATAATAGCCTTCATGATGAACTTGTAATAATAAATCCAGCACTTGCTCAATATATGTCTCGTTGATAAAAAAATCTAAAAGACATACCACGGCAAAACGGATTTCATATTCTTGTGTGCTGCATAAATAAGATTGAATAAACGGCATCCATTCCTTTGGAAAATCCCGCATGAATTTATAAGTAGCGCAGCTGCAGTCACAGATTGCCCAATTATTGATATGAGGAATAAATTTCTCAAGTTCCTTCTTCCTTTCTTCTGCTGAAAGCTTTGCATAGCCTAAAATCATTCCCCATAACATCAGTTCCTCATAAACCTGTGTATCAACATGTTCAATAAATTCCCTGTAATCTCCTTTTGCCGCCCTTTTTGCAATTTCCCGCAGCTTCGGAACCCGCACACCTAAAATATTAGAAATACCCGGAACAAGAGAACTATGAAATTCCTTGTAACCTTCCTCACTGTTTTCATACAATTCATTTCTTATCCATTGCGTAATATCTGACATTCTTTTCTCCATTTTTAATTATGACATTCTAATATCAAAAGATATATATGAAGTAAAATTTTGCAGAAATACCCACATCCTATTGGATGAAATTCAGTATTCTATGGGCAAACGATTGGAACACTGACGTAGTTTTTCGAGCATAGCGATACCTTGGGAGTCGTGTTTGAGTGCGTTAGCACGAGTTTGACGGACAAGGTATCTGTAAGCGGCGTAGAAAAACAAGAAAGTGGACTGTTTGTCCATAGAATAGCTGGATTATATCAAAACAAAGTATTTATTTCTGGCAAAATTTTATTTATATATCTTTTGATATTAAAATATTTATACGAAAAGGCCCGCATTTTGTACGGACCTTTTCTGCAATCGAAATATCAAAACGATTTCCCGATTTTATTTTGCTTTATTTTTAATGAATTCATCAATACCTTTTGCTGCTGCTTTACCTGCACCCATAGCAAGAATAACAGTAGCTGCGCCTGTTACGGCATCACCGCCGGCATAAACGCCTTCTTTAGATGTTTTACCGTTTTCTTCATCTGCGATAATACATTTTCTTCTGTTGATGTCAAGTCCTACGGTTGTAGAAGAAATCAATGGGTTTGGAGAAGTTCCCAGAGACATGATAACAGTATCAGCCTCCATTTCAAATTCAGAACCGTCAATAACTACCGGACGTCTTCTTCCTGATGCGTCTGGCTCGCCAAGTTCCATACGAACACATTTAATACCTTTTACCCATCCGTTTTCGTCAGCCAGAATTTCTACCGGATTTGTGAGAAGGTCGAAAATAATACCTTCTTCTTTTGCGTGATGTACTTCTTCTTTTCTTGCAGGAAGTTCTTCTTCACTTCTTCTGTATACAACGTGTACTTCGGCGCCAAGACGAAGAGCTGTTCTTGCAGCATCCATAGCAACGTTACCGCCGCCTACTACAACTACTTTTTTACCTGTTACGATTGGAGTATCGTAGTCTTCACGGAAAGCTTTCATCAGGTTGCTTCTTGTTAAGTATTCGTTTGCGGAGAATACACCGTTTGATACTTCTCCCGGAATTCCCATAAACATTGGAAGACCTGCACCGGAACCGATAAATACAGCTTCAAAGCCTTCGTTTTCCAGTAATTCATCTACCGTAGTAGATTTACCGATAATTACGTTTGTTTCGATTTTAACACCTAAAGATTTTACGTTTTCTACTTCTTCTTTTACAACCTTGTCTTTTGGAAGACGGAATTCAGGAATACCATATACCAATACACCGCCCGGCTGATGTAATGCTTCAAAAATAGTTACATCGTAACCCATTTTTGCCAAATCACCTGCACAAGTAAGTCCGGAAGGACCGGAACCGATGACTGCTACTTTATGTCCGTTTTTCTCAGCAGGAGCTTCCGGTTTAATGCCGTTTTCTTTTGCCCAGTCTGCAACAAAACGCTCCAATTTACCAATAGATACAGCCTCTCCTTTAATTCCTCTGATACATACGCCTTCACACTGAGATTCCTGAGGACATACACGACCGCATACAGCAGGAAGTGCACTGGACTGACCAATGATTTTGTAAGCTTCTTCGAAGTTTCCTTCTTTTACTTCATGGATAAATGCAGGAATGTTAATGGATACAGGACATCCCTTTACGCATTTTGCATTTTTACAGTTTAAGCAGCGAGCTGCTTCTTCCATAGCTTCTTCTTTATTATATCCAAGACAAACTTCTTCAAAATTTGTTGCTCTTACCTGAGGATCCTGTTCTCTTACAGGAACTTTTTCTAATACGTTACCCATTATTCGTCACCTCCGCAGTTTCCACATCCGCCATGATGTGTGTCGCCTTCACGTTCTTTTAATAATGCACGGCCTTCTTCTGTCTTATACATCTGCTGTCTCTTCATAGCTAAATCCCAGTCAATTAAATGACCGTCAAATTCAGGACCGTCTACACATGCGAATTTCACTTCACCGCCAACGATTACACGGCATGCTCCGCACATACCTGTTCCGTCAACCATGATTGGGTTCATGGATACGATAGTTGGAATATCATATTTCTTTGTTGTAAGGCAGCAGAATTTCATCATGATCATAGGACCGATGGCAACACATTTTGTGTAAGTTTTGCCTTCTGCAACTAAATCATCAATGACTTTTGTTACCATACCGCTGCGTCCGTAAGAACCGTCGTCTGTTGTAACATACAGATTACCTGCAACAGCTTCCATTTCTTTTTCAAGGATAACTAAATCCTTTGTCTTTGCTCCGACAATAACGTCAGCATCAATACCATGCTCATGAAGCCATTTTACCTGAGGATAAACAGGTGCAGTACCTACTCCGCCGGCTACGAAAAGAATTTTTTCTTTTTTTAATTCTTCAATATCTTCATTTACAAATTCAGATGGACATCCTAAAGGACCAACAAAGTCTTCAAAAGCATCTCCTGTCTGTAATTTTGCGAATTTTTCTGTGGATGCTCCGATTGGCTGGAATACGATTGTTACGGTTCCTGCCTCTCTGTCGTAATCACAAATTGTCAGGGGAACTCTTTCTCCTGCATCATCTAATTTTACGATGATAAACTGGCCTGGCTGACAATGCTTTGCAACCATAGGTGCTTCTACAACCATGAGATATACAATCTCATTAAGCTTTTCTGCTTTTAGAATTTTATACATAATGTCCTCCTCAATATTTCTCACAAAATACCGGCTTTTCTCTGCCCGCATAGCAGTTTTGCGATGAATTCCATCGATATTATCTTATGTCGATATATTGTTATAATTGCTAACCATCAGTATAAGACAAATAGAATAAAATTTCAATCTGCTTTTACTGTATAAAATTCATTTTTGTGCACATTGCTGTTATTTATTTCTTTTTTTTGACTTATTACCCATAATAAACATAAATAGCGCTGCTTACCGGACTGACCTTTCCTCTTTTGTCCACGGCAATAGCTGAAAAAGTATGCTCACCCTTAGGCATGGCAATAGGGCCTGTATATTTTTGACTGTCAGTGGTAGGTTCTTCGTCAAATGCATAGTAGATATCACAGCCTTCCTGTGCAGTTACAATAATATCGGCAGCATAATCGTATTTGTCAGAGCTTGGAGAAATCTGAGGCTTTTCCGGTGCCTCAAATTTCAAGGTATAAGTTTCTGTGCCGACCTTACTTGGAATTCCCTTTTTGTTATAGGCGATATATTTCAGGGTTACGGTTTCTTCTTCCTCAAGAACAATAGCTTCGCTGTATTTCTTGCTGTGTTTATCCGGTGTCTTTCCGTTTAAAGTATAGAACACCTCTGTTCCCTCCGGAAGATTTTCAAACTCTACGGTGATATCTGTGGAATATGTACCGCCTACATTGGAGGGCAAAGGCATTCCAGATACATACGCTTTATATTTTTCCTTCATAGTATCATCGGCATTGCTCATCAGCTCTGCAATTTTATCAAATTCTTCGTTTTTTTCGTAAAGTCTTAAAAGCTCTCCGTAAGCATTGACGCTGTCAGGATGGTCTTCTACCACAGAAAGCAAAATAGAAAGGGCAGCAGACTCGTTGTCCTCTTTCAGATAAATCTTTGCCTCTAAAACATTGGCTTCGGCGCTTTTGGGATTTAAGGATAAGGCTCTTTCTATGTATTTTAAAGCGCTTTCGTAATCTTTATTACTGAATTTTGTCTCTGCCTGTGCCATCTGGAAATCAAAGGAATTGTGCTGGGACTGATAAACGAAAAACAACCCAAGTCCTGTTGCGGCAATAATTGCTGCGGCAGAGCCTGCCAATATAATCCTTCTTTTCTTTTTCTTTTTTCTTTCAAGCTCTGCTTTTCTTTGCAGACGCTCTTGTTCCTTTTGCAGTTCCAGTTCTTTTTTTCTCTTTTCCTGCTCTTTTAACTCTCTTTGCTTGATTAAGGTTTCCAAAGTATTATATTCGGGAACCCATTGAACCTCCTTCCCGCATTTGGGGCAAAATAAAGTTCCTTCTTCAAGCTTTGCACCACATTTTGTACATTTCATGCCATTCTATCCTCATTTTCTATAAATACTCGTCAATATACTGTTCAAATTCTTCCATAGACATCAGCACTTTTCTGGGCTTTGTTCCTTCCTCGTCACCCACCACACCGGCTTCATATAACTGGTCCATAATACGGGCAGCTCTGTTAAAACCGATTTTAAATACTCTTTGGAGCATTCCGATAGAGGCTTTGTCCTTTTCAATAATAAACTTACCGGCGTCTGCAAAGTAGACGTCTCTGTCATTTGCAGTATCGGCTCCGGCTGCTGTTGTCTCTTTTACCGCTTCAATTTTTTCCTGAATTTCTTTATCGTATTCTGCAGTTGGATTTTGTTTTGACAAAAAGTCCACCACAGCGCCTACTTCCTGGTCACTGACAAAAGCCCCCTGAACTCTAGCAGGTTTTTGATATCCCTGAGGATAAAAGAGCATATCGCCTTTACCTAAAAGTTTTTCTGCACCATTCATGTCTAAGATGGTTCTGGAGTCCACGCCGGATGATACAGAAAAGGCAATTCTGGAAGGCATATTTGCCTTAATCAACCCTGTAATAACGTTGACCGAAGGTCTCTGTGTGGCAATAATCAGATGAATGCCCGCTGCTCTGGCAAGCTGGGCAAGACGGCAGATAGAGTCCTCCACTTCGCCGGGGGCTACCATCATAAGGTCTGCAAGCTCGTCTACGATAATGACAATCTGAGGCAGCTTTTTCGGTTTATTTTCATCTTCAATATTCGAAATACTTTCCACTTTTGCATTATACCCTTTTAAATCACGGACATTATATTGGGCAAATTTATTATAACGGTCTGTCATTTCCGCTACCGCCCAGTTTAACGCTCCCGCAGCCTTTTTCGGGTCAGTGACAACAGGAATAAACAAATGTGGAATTCCGTTGTATACACTAAGCTCTACTACTTTTGGGTCAATCATAATCAATTTTACATCATCCGGTGATGCTTTGTAAAGAAGGCTGATAATAATTGTATTGATACATACCGATTTACCGGAACCCGTAGCGCCTGCAATCAGCAGATGCGGCATTTTTGCAATATCGGTAATTACCGGCTTTCCGGCTATATCCTTTCCGGCTGCAAAAGCAAGCTTTGATTTACAGCTTGAAAAAGCCTCGGACTGCAATAAGTCACGGAGCATAACAGTACTGTTATTTTCATTTGGAACTTCAATACCCACGGCTGCTTTTCCCGGTATGGGCGCTTCAATTCGGATATCCGTTGCAGCCAAATTCAATTTAATATCATCTGTCAGTCCTACAATTTTGCTTACCTTCACGCCTTGTTCTGGCTGCAGCTCATATCGGGTAACCGTCGGACCGCAGCTTACGTTTGTAATACTTACGTTTACGCCGAAATTATGTAAGGTCTCCTGTAACTTTCCGGCAGTTTCCCGTAAGTGAGCATCGGAGTCTCCCCCTGTCTGTTTTCCTTTTTTCAAAAGCTCCATAGGAGGAAATTCATAAGCCTTTTTTACTTCTGCTTCTTTTAAAGCAATTTCTTCGCTTACTTCATGAATACCCTGTTCAATTTCCGCTTTGGAAGAACGGGGATTTTTTTTAGAGGTTTCCTTTTCTTCTTCCGGTGGAGGTACAATTTCTTCCAAATCCTGTACTAATTCCTCTGCTCTATGTATTGGAAAAGCATTTTCCGGAACAAAAGGCTCATCCAGAAGGATATCTCCGGATACCTCCTGCTCTTTCGCTTTTTTCCTTGAAGCCTTTGGTTCTTTTTTTCTTTTTCTTTCTTGTTCCGGTAAGTTTACTTCTGTTTCTTTTAAGAAATCTTCTGTTCGTTCTTTTCTTTTCTTTCTTCGCTCCTGCTGCTGTTCTTTTTCTGCCTGTTCTTCCTGTCTTTGGGCTTTTCTTTCTGCTGCACGCCGGTACATTTTACGGCTGAATTCTTTTATCATATCAAACATGGATTTTTGCGTAATCAAAACAAAGGAAATCACCATGGCAATTACGGTAATTACATAAGTACCTACTGTTCCGAATGCCTGTACCAAAAGGCGGCTCAAAGCTCCTCCCAGAAGACCGCCGCCTGTTTTATACTCTGCGGAAACACGATAATAAGCCATGAAATCACGTTCATATACAGCGCCTTCTGTAACAAGCTGTAAAAAAAGACAGACAGCAAGAAACAGCAGGACAAAGCCTGCCATTTTTCTGTATGCTCTCGGATTTCTTTTGTTTGCAATGACAAAGGCAACTCCCAAAAACAAGAAAATCGGAAGAGGATAATCCCACCAGTCCGAAAAAGAAGCTGCTAATTGCGTTTCCTACCGGACCTCCCACTCCGAAATTACTGATTAAAAGTACGACAGAAACAGCCAGAACAATCCATAAAAAGATTTCTGACTCCATAGAAGGTCCTGTCTGTACTTGTTTTTTCTTTCTTCCGGCAGGAGTCCTTCGTTTCCCTGCACTTTTTTTCTTGGTCGCTGCCATATTTCTTTTCTCCCCTTAATCAATTCCCCTGATACTTATATAAAATTACAAACGATTGCCACAATTCCCAATAAAAAACAATAAACAGAGAAAATACGAAAACGTTTTTTCCTCATGACTGCCAACATTCCCTTGATACAAAAATATCCTACAACGCCTGCCACTGCCGCAGCAAAGACTGCTAAAGCCATAGTCTGCACATTATCTCCTGTGTAGGAGAATTGAAAAAGTTCTAAAAGCGCTGCGCCTAACATAGCCGGTATTGCCATTAAAAAAGAATATTTCACTGCAAATTTACGGTTAAATCCGCATAACAGACAGACTGCAATGGTAATTCCCGCTCTGGAAATACCGGGAAAAACAGCAATCCCCTGACAAATTCCCAGCAAAAATGCAATGGAGTAAGTAACATCCTTCGGGATTTTCTTCCCTGCCGGAAAGAAATCTACTACCAAAAGCAAAATTCCTGTTATGAAAAGTCCCATAGCCGGCGCAAGGAGATTTTTCCCTGCCTGCTCTACAACATTCTGAAGCAAAAAGCCTAAAAATGCAGTAGGAACGGTAGATACAAAAAGCAGCAACAGAAGCTTTCTGTAATTATTGGAAATAATCTTTTTATACCGTTTTGCATCCTGCTGATGCCTATTGTGAAAATAGGTCCACACATTTCCATAGATGTCATAAAGGCTTTTACAGCCCTCCAGCAGCAGCTTTTTCACATCCTGACGAAACGCAATAAAAATTGCAGTAAGGGTTCCAAGATGTATAATGGTATTAAATAAAAGTCCGGTGTCTGTTTCTATTTTAAATAAATTTTCAATAATTGCCAGATGACCGGAGCTGCTCACCGGAAGAAACTCTGTAATTCCCTGAATTATACCTAATAAGAGTGCCTGTATAAATGACATTTTATTAACCTCATCATTCGTATTTTATGTTTTTATCAAATGTTTATTCTATCATAAATCCTGTATTCGTACAACTTAAATTCCTAAGATTTCTGCGCTTTCTCTTTTTCAATCAATTCATACAATTTATGAAGCGCCTGACAAATTCCTCCTGTTTCGTCAATGAGCCCTTCTTTTACCGCTTCTTCCCCTTCCAGCATCGTTCCCACATCCTTTACCAGCTGGGAGGTGTCCAGCATCAGCTGTTCAATACGTTTTTGAGGCATCTTTGAATGAGAGGCAATAAAGCGTGTAATCCTGTCCTGAATTTTTTCCATGTTCCGATAGGTCTGCATAACGCCGATAAACATTCCGTTGCTTCGAACCGGATGAATTACCATAGTTGCGCTGGGGACAATGTAAGAATAATCTGCGGAAACCGCCATGGGAACACCAATAGAATGGCCGCCTCCAAGTACAAGGGAAACGGTGGGCTTGCTTAAAGAAGCTATCATCTCTGCGATGGCAAGTCCTGCTTCCACATCTCCTCCTACGGTATTTAATAAAATCAATAACCCGTCTGTCTCTTTACTGTCTTCAATCATGGCAAGCTTTGGAAGTACGTGCTCGTATTTGGTAGTTTTGCTGTTGTTTGGCAGACATTCATGCCCTTCCACTTCTCCGATAATGGATAAAAGCTGAATGTGATACTCTTTCTCGTTTTCTTCCAGTAAAACCTGTCCCATTTCCTCAATCTGTTCATTTTGCTGCCGGGTTTTATCCAGTTTTTCGTTTTTTTCCTCGGACATAAAAATACCTCCAGTTCTGATTTCTGGAGGTATTATGTGTAGTATCTCTGTTTTTATTCTTCCCAATTATACCATACGTCTGTGACGTCGTCATCATTTTCCAATAAGTCAAGAGTTTTCTGAAGATTTTTGATATCCTGCTCATCAGAAAGTGTTACATAATTCTGAGGGATCATGGCAACCTGTGCTTCCACCATTGGAATGCCTTCTTTTTCTAATGCTTCTCTTACTGCACTAAAATCATCAGGAGCGGTAAGCACTTCAAAACTGTCATCTTCTTCTGCGAAATCTTCTGCGCCTGCATCTAAGGCAATCATCATTAAATCATCTGCATCCATTTCACATTCTTCTTTATCAATGATAATCTGTCCTTTTTTATCAAACATGAAGGATACAGAACCCGGTGTACCAATGTTTCCGTTTCCTTTTGTAAAAGCGCTTCTTACATTTCCGGCAGTACGGTTTTTGTTGTCTGTCAGTGTTTCTACGATAATAGCCACACCGCTTGGACCGTAGCCTTCGTATGTAAGCACCTCAAAGTTATCTGCATTGGAGTCTCCGGCAGCCTTTTTAATACCTCTTTCAATGGTATCGTTTGGCATGTTGTTTGCTTTTGCTTTTGCAATCACGTCTCTTAATTTGCTGTTGTTTGCCGGATCCGGTCCGCCTTCTTTTACAGCTACTACGATTTCTCTGCCGATAACGGTAAAGATTTTACCTTTTTTTGCATCGTTTTTCTCTTTTTTATGTTTTATGTTTGCGAATTTTGAATGTCCTGACATTTCTCTTCTCCTTTTTCTTCGTCCGGTAATTTTTCAACCCGAACTTTTTGTATGGTATTATTTTCCACTGCAAGAATGGTAAATAAATATCCTTTTGCTTTTATTTCTTTATCCTCTGCCATATTAGGTACGTGCCCTAATAAAGAGGTAAGATAACCGTTTAAGGTATCAAATTCTTCTTCGTCAAAATCAGAATTTAATACATCGTCTACTTGCTCCAGAGGAGTAAGTCCATTCATAACCAAGGACTGATCGTTCTGAAGCTGGATAAAGTTTTCGTCTTCATCATACTCGTCTAAAATGTTTCCTACAATCTCCTCTAAAATATCTTCCATGGTTACAATTCCCGATGTCTGTCCGTATTCATCTACCACAACCACCAGATGAATTTTTTTTGCCTGCATACGCTTAAACAAGTCATTGATGCTTCTGGTCTCCGGAACATACACGGCTTCCCTGACTAAATTTGGAATAGAACCAATGGGAAGGTTTTCACATTCAGGCAGTGTAATCTGCCTCATAACATCTTTTAAATGTAAAATACCGATAATATTATCAATATCCTCCCTGTATACCGGATAGCGGGAATTGCTGTTGTCCAACATATAAGACAAGGCATCCTTTAACAGCGTATTTTCTTCGATGGCATGGAGATTTTTGCGGTGCGTCATAATATCCTGTGCTTCCGTTTCAGAAAACTCCATAATGTTCTGGATCATTTCCGCTTCGTTTTCTTCGATAACGCCCTGCTCATGTGCATCATCCACCATGGAAATAATTTCTTCTTCTGTTACATCGTCCTCCTGCTTGTGAGGGTCTACGCCAAACAACCGTACAACCACATTGGAAAGCTTCATAATCAGAAAGGTAATAGGCTTAAAAACTGTTACCAAAAGCCGAACTACACCGGCTGTGCGGTAAACCCATTTATCTGGATTATGATTAAATACCTTTTTGGCTGAAATTACGCCAAAGGACATCAGTGTAATTAAAAAGAACACCAGCACCAACACCACAGAAATTCCTGCCCCTATATAAGGAGGGATTTCAATATGAGCTGCTTCTGCAAGTCCTTCTATCCATGTGTAAACATAGGGGGTTATGGAATGAATCCCAATGTAACCGGTTAAAATACTTAAAAGCGTTGCTGTTGTCAAAATAGTATTGATAATTGTAGCGGGATTTGCCATAATTTCTAAAATCCATTGAGATTTTTTATCATTTTGCTCACCGGCTTTTTTCTCCACGTCTGCTTCGCTTACCTTTTGAATGGCAGCGCCAAAACCATATAAGCTGCCGTTTACCAGAATAAATGCAGCAAATACTATCAGAGCCCCTATCAGGCTACTCCCATCATCCATAAATTATATTATTTCCTTCCTTTTTCTTACGTTTTTCAATGTGATAAAACACATCATGAATAAAATACCATTTTCCATATCTTTCGTCAAGATTTCCGCAGAAAACTATGTAGGAAGTTCCAGACTGACGCACAGTGCATGGTTGACCTTCTTCAAAATCTCTGCGTCTAAATGGCAGACCTTATCCTTCAGCCTTCGTTTATCAATGGTTCTTAACTGTTCCAACAAAATTACCGAGTCCTTTACAATGGCATAAGACTGTGCATCAATTTCAATATGCGTAGGAAGCTTTGCCTTGTTCATTCTGGATGTAATTGCCGCACAGATGACCGTTGGACTGTGTTTGTTTCCAATATCATTTTGTATAATCAGAACCGGTCTGATACCGCCCTGCTCACTGCCGACTACCGGCCGCAGGTCTGCGTAAAAAATATCTCCGCGTTTGATAACCACACATTTCACACTCCGATTTTATGTTTTTTATGATTTTACCCATTTTTTTCGTGTGTATTCATGTATTATCCGCAGTCTTTTTTTATTCTTTTACTTGTCCGTTTTTATAATATACTCTTGGAACTCTTTTACTGATACAGCAGGCGAACTCATAATTAAATCTGCCTGACAACTCGCCTAATTCTTCCATGGTAATGCAGTCTGTACCGTCTTTTCCAAGAAGGGTTACTTCATCTAACTCCTCTGCTTCCGGAATTTCCGTTACATCTACCATAAATTGGTCCATACATACTTTTCCGAGGATTTTTGCTCTTTTTCCACGAATTAAAACACTGCCTTTATTGGAAAGACCTCTGGAATAACCATCTGCATAGCCCACGGGTATGGTGGCAACTCTGGTCACTTTTTCAGTTGTGAAGGTTCCGCCGTAGCTGATTTCCACTCCCGGCTCCACTTCTTTTATGTATGCAATATGGCTTTTCAATTCCATTGCCGGTTTCAGAAGAACTTTATCTTTTTCCACTTCATTGGAAGGATACATGCCGTAGAGAATAATTCCTGCACGTACTGCATCGAAATAGGCATCCTGCATCCGAATAATGGCTGCGCTGTTAGAGCAATGCTTGATAGGTATGGAAATTCCCTGTCTCTTTAAGGCGTCTAAAAATTCCTGATATTTTTCCAGCTGTTGATATGCCGGTGCAAGGTCGGTCTCATCTGCTCTTGCAAAGTGCGTGAAAATCCCTTCCAGTTCGATATTTGGAAGCTTTGAAATTTCCACAATTTCCGGTACTGCATCCAGTATATGGCGGTAACCGATACGTGTCATACCCGTATCTAATTTTATATGTATTTTTAAAGTTTTATTGGCTTTTACGGCTGCTTTTGAAAGCTGTTCTGCCATGGAAAGCTTAAATACCGTAGGTTGAAAATCTTCTTTTACAATTCGGTCATAATCTTCTTCGTAGGTATAACCTAAAATTAAAATCGGCTTTTTTATTCCGGCTTTTCGAAGTTCTCTGCCTTCCTCCACAGTGGCAACTGCAATCCCCCATATATAAGAATAAGCCTCAATCTCCTTTGCGATGGGGACTGCTCCGTGTCCATAACCGTCTGCCTTTAACACTGCGATAATCTGTGTGTTCTTTCCCATATAATCATACATGTTTTTCAGGTTATAATCGATTGCATCCAGATTAATGTGCGCTTGAATTCTGCTTTGTATTCTCATGCCTTTCTCATCTCTCCCTTTTTAAACTTCATCCAGAATTTGCCCTGCTGCGTCTATTAAATCTTCTGCCAGCATAGCCGCACGGCCTTTTCTTTTTGCTGCCAAATCTCCGGCTGCTCCGTGGAGATAAACACCCAGACAGGCTGCCTTTAACCCATCTTTTCCCTGAGCCAAAAGACTTAAAATCATGCCTGTCAAAACATCGCCGCTGCCTGCGCTTGCCATACCGTCATTTCCGGATAAATTCAAGTAAATGTTTTTGTCTCCATTACTGATAACTGTTCTGGCATCCTTACATACTAACACAACAGAAAGGGTTTTTGCAATTTCCTGTGTGATTTTTATGGGATTTTCTTTCCATTTTTTTATAGAAATATCGGTAAGACGGGAAAATTCTCCTAAATGTGGTGTTAAAATCACTTCATTTGGATAGTTTTTTAACTGTTCTGTGCGTCCTTTTAACATTCCTATGGCATCTGCGTCAATAACAAGGGGTTTTGTTCCTTGGGAAAGCACCGTATCCAGCAAACTTTCTGCCTGTTTGCCAAGACCAATACCCGGTCCAATTCCAATGACATCTGCCCATTGAAAACCTTCTGACAATTCTTTTGTAATGTTCTCGTCATCCTCGTAACACAAGAGCATGGCTTCGGGAAAACAGGAAAAAAGAACCTTATTTTCTTTATGCGTACAGATTTTTAGCATACCTGCTCCGGTTTTCATAGCTGCCATTCCGCTTAAATAGGATGCGCCGAAAATATCCTTGCTTCCTGCAATTAAAAGGATTTTCCCAAAACTGCCTTTATTTCCATCCCTCTTTCTTCGGATTTCTTTTAAGTCCCCTTTTGTATAAGTAAAAATTTCGGGCTTTGGAAGTATTTCCGGTTTGGCATAAATACCGATATCGGCAATGACAACCTTTCCTGCATATTCTGCGCCGGGATAAAGAAAAAGCCCTGTTTTTCCATAAGCAAATGTGACGGTTAAGTCCGCTTTTACCGCACAGCCCAATATTTTTCCTGTTCTGCTGCAAATTCCCGAAGGAATATCCACAGCAACGATTTTTCCTTGAAATTTATGTAATTCCAGTATAATTTCTTTTAAATTTCCCGTGATTTCTCTGGAAAGTCCCACACCGAAAACAGCATCTACAATAACAGTATATTCAGAAATATGAAAACTCTTGACAAAGGAAATTCCATAATTTTTTCCAATATCTATCTGTTTCTGCATTTCTTTTGTAAATTTCTCCGGCTTTCCTAAAATACAGACATCTGTGCAATAACCTGCAAGATGAAGCAGTCGTGCCAGTACCACACCATCCGCCCCATTATTTCCGCTTCCGCATAAAATCAAAATTTTATTAAGAGAAAACCCCTCTTTTTTTATTGCTTCAAAAACAGAAAGTCCGGCTCTTTCCATAAGCACTAAAGAAGGAACACCCATTTCTTCTATGGTGTATTTATCTAAAAGCTGCATCTGATCACCTATTACAATTCTCTCCATGTCATCCTCCTAACGATAACGGAAAAAAGCTGCTGTAAAATTTCTTTCACAACAGCCTTCCCCCTTATTTTTCTTCTTTCTGCTCCGCAACAGTCAAATTGTAGGATAAACGCATCAGGCTTTCGGAAAGATGAACGTTTTCTACAATTACATCTTTTGGCACATTTAAGTCCAAATGGGCAAAATTCCAAATGGCTTTAATACCATTTTGCACCAGAAGCTCTGCAATTTCTGCGGCGCTGCTTTTTGGCACTGTCAGCGCTGCAATCTGTACGTCTTCTTTTTGTAAAAATTCCGGCAGCTCGCTCATCATACGAATTCCATTTCCCCTGATGGAAATTCCTTTTAAAACCGGATTGATATCGAAAACGCCCACAATTTTAAAGCCTCTTTTTTCGAATTTTACATAATTGGCAAGAGCCTGTCCCAGATTTCCCGCTCCTATGATAATCATGTGATGGGTTTTATCCAACCCCAGAATTTTTCCGATTTCCTCGTACAGATATGGCACATTGTATCCGTATCCCTGCTGCCCAAAGCCTCCGAAATTATTTAAGTCCTGACGGATTTGAGAAGCTGTTACACGCATCTTTGCACTTAACTCATTGGATGAAATCCTTTCTATTCCCTCCTCTATGAGTTCACCTAAATATCTGTAATATCGAGGCAGTCGTTTAATTACTGCTTTTGAAATGCTTTTTTCCTCCACGGCGAACCCTCCTGTATTCAAAATACACATTTCTTGAAATTATTATATAAAATTGTTAAATTAAAGTCAATCATAATTCATTTATCTGTTGTCAAATATATTTTTTCCGCTATAATAAATGAAGATACTATATTTACAAAGGAGATATTTACATGATATTAGCGTGTCAAAATATAGAAAAATCTTTTGACGGCGTCACCATTTTACAGGACGCCAGTTTCCATATAGAAGAAAGAGAAAAGGCTGCTCTTGTGGGCATTAACGGTGCGGGAAAATCTACACTTTTTCGTATTATTGTAGGAGAACTTTCCCCTGACAACGGACAGGTTATTCTGGCAAAAGGAAAGACCTTGGGATATCTGGCGCAGCATCAGGAAATGGAAAATGAGCTTACCATTTATGACTGCCTGTTGCAGGTAAAACAGCATATTCTGGATATGGAAATCCGCATGCGTGAAATGGAAGCGGAAATGAAGCATACCACAGGAGAAGCCCTGACAAAGCTTATGGACAGTTACTCCCGTCTCACACATGAATTCGAAATGGAAAACGGATATGCTTACAAAAGTGAGCTGACCGGTGTTTTAAAAGGGCTGGGATTTCAGGAAGAAGACTTTCAGAAACAGGTTTCCATGCTTTCCGGAGGACAGAAAACAAGGGTAGCCCTTGGTCGTCTCCTTCTCTCAAAACCGGATATTATTCTGTTGGATGAGCCTACCAACCATTTGGATATGGACTCCATTGCATGGCTGGAAACTTATCTTTTGAACTATCCCGGGGCTGTTTTTATCGTCTCCCATGACCGATATTTTCTGGATAAAGTGGCTACGAAAATTGTAGAAATTGATAATGGAAAGGTATCTGCTTTTACAGGAAATTACAGTGCTTACAGTGAAAAGAAAGCCCTTCTTCGTAAGGCAGCTTATCAGGCATACCTAAATCAGCAGCAGGAAATCAAACATCAGGAAGAGGTTATTGCAAAGCTGAAATCCTTTAATAGAGAGAAGTCCATCCGCAGAGCAGAAAGCAGAGAAAAAATGCTGGATAAAATGGAAGTTTTGGAAAAACCGGTGGAAATCGACAGCTCTATGAAGATTACATTAAAGCCCAGAATTACCAGCGGAAATGATGTTTTAACTGTTGAGGGACTGGGAAAATCCTTCCCTCCTCTCACACTTTTTGAAGATTTGAACTTTTCTGTGAAAAGAGGAGAACGTGTTGCCATTATTGGAAATAATGGTACAGGGAAAACTACGATTTTAAAAATTTTAAATGAAATTGTGCCGCCGGATACCGGATGTTTTCATTTAGGAAGCAAGGTTCATATCGGTTATTACGACCAGGAACACCATGTTTTGCACAATGAAAAGACTATTTTTGAAGAAATTTCCGATGATTTCCCGAAACTGACCAATACGGAAATCCGCAATCTGCTGGCAGCCTTTTTGTTTACGGGAGATGATGTATTTAAGCCTATTCAGGCTTTAAGCGGCGGAGAAAAAGGGCGTGTTTCTCTGGCAAAGCTGATGCTTTCAGAAGCTAATTTCTTAATCTTGGATGAGCCTACCAACCATTTAGATATTACCTCAAAAGAAATTCTGGAGGAGGCTTTAAGTAATTATGAGGGAACGGTTTTATACGTCTCTCATGACCGCTACTTTATCAATAAAACAGCTACCAGAATTTTAGATTTAACTAATCAAAAGCTGGTAAATTACATTGGAAATTATGACTATTATTTAGAGAAAAAAGAAGAATTAACCCAGATTTATGCACCGGATATTCAAGAGGAAGCAGTTGAAACAAAGACTTCTGCGGTGAAACTGGACTGGAAACAGCAAAAGGAAGAACAGGCACGTCTTCGCAAAAAAGAAAATGATTTAAAGAAGACAGAAGCCATGATTGAAGAGCTGGAAACAAGAGACAGTGAAATTGATGAGGAAATGGCAAAACCGGAAGTTGCTACCAATGTAGCGGAGTGTGTTCGCCTTTCCAAAGAAAAAGCCGAAATTGCCCAAAAGCTGGAAGAGCTTTATGAAAAGTGGGAAGAATTGGCAGAATAATTTAGCTAATCCAGAGGATTTCTACATGTTGCGCTCAGTCTGCGCACACTTTGAGCTTGTAATCTCAAAGCGTGCCGGACAAATTCGCTAAAAATATAGAAATCTTCTGGATTTTTGTTTTAATATACCATTTTTAATGAAATGTTAAATAACTTCTAATTCTTTTCTGATTTCTTTTATAAAATCTAAACTGTTTAATACGGTTACAGAGGTTTCTGTGGTAATTGCAGCCAAATCCTTTGTCATTTTTCCGGACTCAATGACTTTTAAAACAGCTTGCTCCAGCTTATCTGCAAATTGTTCTAATTCTGCATTGCCGTCCAGCTCTCCTCTTTTTCTTAAAGCGCCGCTCCATGCAAAGATAGTTGCTACCGGATTGGTGGAGGTCTGTTTTCCTTCCAAATATTGATAGTAATGACGCTGTACTGTGCCGTGAGCTGCCTCATATTCAAAGTATCCCTTTGGAGATACTAAAACAGAAGTCATCATGGCAAGTGAGCCAAAAGCGGAGGAAACCATATCGCTCATTACATCTCCGTCATAATTTTTACATGCCCAAATAAAACCGCCTTCTGCTTTCATAATGCGGGCTACTGCATCGTCAATTAAGGTATAAAAATAGGTTAGATTTTCTTTCTCGAATTTTTCTTTGTATTCCGCTTCATAAATTTCCTGAAAAATGTCCTTGAAGGTATGGTCATATTTTTTAGAAATGGTGTCTTTAGAAGAAAACCATAAATTCTCATGACAATCCAGTGCATAAGAAAAACAGGATTTTGCAAAGCTTTCAATGGAAGATGTCAGATTATGTATCCCTTGTACAATACCGGACTCCTGAAATTCTTGTACTAATTCTCTTGTTTCTTCTCCTTTTTCATTTGTATAGACCAACTCTACTCTTCCTGCTCCCGGAATTTTCATTTCGGCATTTTTATATACGTCACCATAGGCATGTCTTGCTATGGTAATGGGCTTTTTCCAGCTTTTTACGCAGGGCTCAATGCCTTTTACCAGAATAGGCGTACGGAAAACCGTACCGTCTAAACAGGAACGAATAGTGGCGTTAGGGCTTTTATACATTTCTTTTAAATGGTATTCTTCGACTCTGGCTGCATTCGGCGTAATGGTAGCGCATTTTACCCCTACTTTATATTTTTTGATTGCTTCAGCGGCAGCCAAAGTCACTTTGTCATTTGTTTCATCTCGATACTTTAATCCTAAATCATAATATTCTGTATTTAAGTCAAGAAAAGGAGAAAGCAGTTCCTCTTTTATCCACCCCCATAAAATTCTTGTCATTTCATCTCCGTCCATCTCTACTAAAGGTGTTGCCATTTGTATTTTTCCCATATCTTCTACCTCTTGCTTTCTTAAATTATCACTGCGTTTTATTAAACTGTTTCGTACATTTTAATAGACAAAACAGATATTTGTCAAGAGTTATTGCAAAAATTTATGCAAATCAAACAATCCCCAGCCTTGAAGATTATGCTCGTAACCCAAGTCTTTGGCGGTTTTCCAAAGCTTTTTTTTCACTTCTAAATTCGTCATTTGAGGATATTTTTCCAATAAAAGAGCAATGCCTCCTGACACAATAGGGGTAGACATAGATGTGCCGCTTCTTGCAATATAGGGAAATAAACTGTCGGAGTTGGTACAAGACATGATTTCGCTTCCGGGGGCTACAATATCCGGCTTACTGATACATTCTTTTGTAGGACCTCTTCCTGAAATTCCATGGTTTTTCATCAGCATATCCGAAGAACCTACGGTAATAATTTTTCTGCTGCTTCCGGGCGCTGTAATGCTGCATCTTCCCGGTCCCATATTTCCTGCCGCCGCTACTACCACAAGCCCTGCGTCCCAGACATCCTCTACTGCACGAATTAAATCCTCATGCCCTTCTCTTCTGGTAGTACCAACAGAAATATTTACAATACGGATATTGTAGCAATCTTTATTTTCTAAAATCCATTGAAAAGCCCGTAATACCTTTTCCTTGCTGCCATTTCCTTTTTTATCCAGCACTTTAATGGGAATAAGCCCGCATTTTGGCGCAATCCCTTGAATTTTACCCTTTCCTGCCGCACCGCTTCCGCCGATAATTCCCAATACATGAGTTCCGTGACCATTGTCATCATAAGGCTTTGTACGACCGTTTACAAAATCTTGAAAGCACCAAATTCGGTTGTCAAAATCTATATGGGGAAATGCTCCCTCTTGTGTCAAGTAGTTGCAGGCAATTTTCTTTCGCTTTTTTTACGATTTTA
>ERZ791834.175-NODE-175-length-56812-cov-211.877_pt1 | contig 56812 bp, 60 predicted proteins | sample MGYA00510293_ERZ791834 | MGnify/ENA primary metagenome ERZ791834 (study PRJEB30046, sample SAMN00715253) | human gut metagenome | study: EMG produced TPA metagenomics assembly of the A metagenome-wide association study of gut microbiota in type 2...
GGTGCAGATGGCAAAGCTGATACATCTAAGGTTGTAGCAACTAAAACTGGATTAAGAATTACTATTAATGTTGGTAAAAATAATATTACAACTTCTGAGAGCAAGAATAACATTACTGACGTACAAAAATTTACATCGAAAAGTAATAAAGAAAAACAAAGTAACAAAATTTCAACGATCAGCGAAATGAAAGAGACACGATCTGGTAAAACAAATAATTCCTTAATAATAACCAATACAAATGTGAAGAAGGCCGATAACCGTAGGATGCCGGATCAAAATAACAGTCATATATTAAATAGCGAGGTCTCACAGAATCATTCAGATAAGATGGATATTCAAAAAGAAAGCATGTTACCACAAACGGGAGAAAAATCTAATAGTTTTTTAAATGTTATTGGAATAGCTTTATTAGGACTGGTAGCATTGGTTGGTAGTGTATTTAAATTAGGTAAGAAAAAGGATGATTAGTTTTTATTTATAATACTTTTTTTGAAGGAAGAAAATTATGGTACAGAAAATTTTATTGGTAGATGATGAGTTTGGAATAACTGATATAAATATGCGTTACTTGGTGAATGCTGGATATGAGGTTATAGTAGCTCATGATGGAATAGACGCACTTAATATGTTTAAAAGGGACCGGTTTTCCTTGGTAATAACTGATGTTATGATGCCTAAAATGAGTGGATATGACTTAATTGATGAGATTCAAATTTTGGCACCCGATCAACCATTCTTATTTATAACAGCGAAAACATCAGATCAAGATAAAATTTTTTCTTTAAGCTTGGGTGCAGATGATTTTATATCTAAACCTTTTAGCCCTAGGGAATTGGTTCTAAGGGTTAATAATATTTTGCGAAGAATAAATCATGGTAAATCATCGGGCAAAATTAAACTTGGAAACTTAGAATTAGACGAACAAAGTCATGAGGCCTATGTAAATGGATCTAAACTTGAAATGACCGTTAAGGAATTTGAGTTGCTACGTATTTTGATTAATAGCCCAAAACGCGTTTTCTCCAAAACTGAGTTATATCAACAAGTATGGAATAGAGAGTACTTTGAAACTTTAAGTGCGAATACGGTCAACGTTCATATACATGAACTTAGGCAAAAATTAGCGGAATCAGGGGATCAAAGAACCCCAGTTATCGAAACGGTATGGGGATTAGGATATAAAATGGGGGTTAAATCATTAAGCTAAAATATTTGTTAATTGTAGGTTATATAATCTCTGTGTTGATTACTATTGCAGCTGTTTTTTTGGCTGTTAATAAGATGGTGATTGCACAAAGTAGTGGGTTTTTGATTATTTTAATAACATTATGTGCCAGTCTTTTAGGGATCATGGTTAACTTAATATTAATGCGACCAACTATAAAATCATTAGAGCGTTTAAGAAAACAGGCCAGAGATATTTCAAAGAATAATTTTAGTACGATGGATGAGATAGTAGCTCCATCAGAATTTAAAGAGTTATCTCAAGACTTTAATGCAATGTCTGCCAAATTAAAAGAGACTTTTAAATCCTTGAAAGATAGTGAAAATGAAAAAGATGAGATTATCGCCCAATTATCACATGATATCAAAACACCAATAACTTCCATAAAAGCGACAGTTGAAGGTATTTTAGATGGGATAATAGCTCCTGAAGAAATTTCGGATTATTTAGGTACTATTGATAGGCAGACTGATCGGCTTAATAATTTAGTAGAAGAGCTGAGTTATTTATCTTTAAATCAAGTTAACAAAGTAGAGACGGAACAAGAGACCATTTTTTTGGATCAATTACTAATAGAAACTATGTCAGAGTTTCAATTGACTCTGGAACGTGAAAAAAGAAAGGTAGCGATAGACGTTACACCGACTGGCGCAAAAATTGTTAGTGATAGGGATAAATTATCTAGAATTGTATACAACCTGATTAATAATGCTCTTAAGTATTCTCAGGAAGGAACTCCATTGAAAGTAAGCGCTAGATTTGAAAGTAATGAGGTCACTATAAGTGTAACTGATAGTGGTTTAGGTATAAGTACTGAAGAATTACAAAATATTTTCAGAAGATTATATCGTGTTGAAGGATCAAGAAATATGAATACTGGTGGCCACGGATTAGGATTATATATAGCTCAAGAACTAGCTCATCAATTGAATGGTGAGATTCGGGTAAAGAGTGAATATGGTGTAGGAAGCACATTTTCATTAGTGTTAAAAACAAATAATTAGATGAGTGAAAGTATTTATGAAACAAACAGCTATTTTTGTAGGAGGATGTTTTTGGTGCATGGTAGAGCCCTTTGAAATACAACCAGGTATTATAAATGTTGTATCTGGATATACAGGTGGTCACATAGAAAACCCTACTTACGAACAGGTTGCTAGTCATACGGAGACAGTAAAAATCACCTTTGATTCAGATATAATCACATATAAATAATTATTGGAAATTTATTGGCAACAGACTGGGTACTGTACCCTGTCAAGTTGACACATTAAATAATAAAAACTAGTTGACCTTGCCGAAGCGGTATTCTGCTGCGGTAAGGTCATTTCTTTTGCCTGAAATAAAGGAATGCGTAAAGTAATCGATACCTTCTGTCACCAGCTGTTCTAAGTCTTCAAACGTTTGTGGTTGTGGTGAGTGTGCTAACCAGATAGATTTAAAATCAGCCCACCAGTGTTCCATCACCGCATTATCAGCTGGTGTTCCTGGGGCTGAGTAACTATGTTGGCTGTTATTACTAGCCAAGTAGTGGTTGAATGCTTTGGAAGTATATGCTGCTCCGCGATCAGTGTGGATTAGCGGTGCCAGACCTCCGGCTTTCTGCTTGGCCATTTGAAATACTTTAATAGCCCCAGTACTCGTTTCTGTAGGCGTAATAATCCAGCTAAGTGGGTATTGACCGTATAGATCCAGGACAACATGTAGACGGACTTTGTACTTACGAATGTTGTAGGCAATTTCCGTCGTGTCCGTCACCCACACCTGATTTGCGGCAGCTTGTTCAAACTGGCGGTTCAGGGTATTCTGTGCCTCATAAGTTTCCTGCTCCTGCACACGTTTTCTCTTAGGCTGACGATAGTCCACTTTAATACTGTATTCCTTCATAATGTGCATGACGCGCTTCTTGTTAACTGTGTATGATAATCTTTCCTGCTTTATCAAACGGGTCATCTTGTCATAACTAACGCAGTGTTTATGTTGTGCTTCTAACTGTTTAACGAGCTTTAGAATTTCTTGATCTTGAATATCATGAACCGTCGGTTCATGGGTAAGCCACTTGTAGTAAGCCTGCCGACTTACCCCGGCTGCTTTAACTAGATCAGATACCTTATACCCACTTTAGCTCATTTCCTGAATCGCTTGATATCGTCCGGCCGTTCCACCTCCCGATTGTGTATTTCGGCCAATTTTTTTGCGAAGGCAATCTGTACCTCCCGTTCTTTAGCTTTCAGCTGCCTTACTTCTTGTCGTAATCTTTCCACTTCATTGGTTGGTGTTTTGCTTTTATGGCGATCCCGGTTATCCTGAAGGGATTCCCAATCGTGAGTTCTTTGGTACTTTCGTACCCATGAATAGACCCGTTGATAGCTGACATTAAATTTTTCTGCCGCGGCTTGATAGTTATACTCGTGATCAATTGTCCATTGAGTAATTTGCCGTTTCTCCTCAAAAGTAACTTTTCGGCCCACTTTCCTAGCTCGCTTTCTTGTTGCGTAAGCAACACTTAATTGTCCACTATTGTACCGGACAATCCATTGATGTAGTTGGGAAAGACTACGAATTTGATATCTATTGAGAATTGCTTGGCCTGACAGGGTACCTGAAAGGTAAGCTTTAACGGCTGATCGCTTGGTTTGAAGTGTGTACCTGTGATTGTGTTCAGGGCGAATTAATCCAGCCAAACCAGCCGTTAAAAATTGTTTAATCCATCTGTTAAGGCTAGAGGTCCGCACCTGGTGATAATCCGCGTATACCCCGAGTGAGTAGTCTGAATCTTGGTAATTACTGAGTAACCTTAATTTTTCCGTCGTTGAATATGTTCCTATTCAAAACACCCCCTAGAGATGACACTTTTATTATTTAAAATGTCAACCCTAAGGGGTATTGTACGCATTTAGCAAAGGGAATTTTTTGTAATTAATTCGTGGTTTTTTTGATAATCATTCGAAAGTGAATTATCGAATTGTGGCCCCCTAATACGTTTTTAAAATGATTCATCGTCCATTCAGCACCAGCTGGTGAGAACGTGGCCACGGCTGCTTGTGGAATCACAATGTGGTAATCCAGGTTGTAGGCACTGATTGCGGTGTGGAGGACACAAATATCAGTGCAGACACCAGCAATCCAGACTTCATCAATCCGCCGTTCCCGCAGGTAGTTATCCAAATTGGTGTTTTGGAAGGAGGAGTAACGGTTCTTATTGAATTTGTAGACATGGGAATCGTCATGATGTTGATCAAACCAGCTGCCGACTTGGCCGTATAGTTTCTGACCGGTCGTCCCAATAATATTATGGGCCGGATATAGTTTGGTTTCTGGGTTGAATGGGTCATTAAGCCGGTGACCATCAGTGGGAAAGATCACATAATCATGCTGGCTTAAGAATTGATCGGCTAACTGCATAATTTCTGGGGCCAACGTCTGCGCTGGCTTGCCAACCGTTAGTGATCCCTTATCAGCCACAAAGTCGTTTGTATAGTCAATAATTAAGAGCGCTTTAGCCATCTTAATGTTCCTCCATAAATTGAGCTTTAGTAATTAACTGTTCTTGCAATTCAGCCAATGTAGCTGTTAAGTAAACTGGGTACCGATCGGGGTTAACTAACCGTTTTGTGGCTTCTGGTAATTCTGCTACTTGATCCATTGAGAATTGCTGAATCTTAAAGAGATCATTTTCGATTGGGGAAGCATTGGAACCCAGATATTCTTGCATCAATGGCTTAGCATTAAAGTTAGTCAGAACTTGGCTGACGTGCGTGGCTGCCGAATTAGCATTAACCACTTTCAATGGAGCCGTGATGTGCTCATCAGCCAGGGCAATCACATCGGCGATCGCTTGATGAAGGTTATCTTGCCGGTAAATCCGGTAAACTTGCTTATTACCAGGCAGGGTGATCTTTTCTCTGCTATCACTAACCTTAATTTTTGGGATCCATTGATCATTAATCTTTTCTTCGGCGAGCTTATAAACGCCACTTAATACCGGACTGGAGGAACTGGTAATTAAACGTTCCCCAATCCCAAAGTTATCAATTGGAGCTCCTTCATCCAACAACGACTTAACTACATGCGCATCAAGGGCATTTGAAGCTGTAATCTTTGCCTTGGGGAAGCCAGCATCATCGAGCATCTTCCGGGCTTTGATGGCTAATTGCGAAATGTCACCGGAATCGATCCGGATCCCGACTGGTTGGTGCCCTTGAGCGCTAACTTGCTTGAAGACCCGAATCGCGTTCGGCACTCCTGACTTCAAGACATCATAAGTATCAACGAGCAAGGAAACTTTGTCAGGATAAACCTTGGCCCAAGCTTGAAAGGCACTTAATTCATCAGAGAAGCTTTCGACCCAGGCATGTGCCATTGTGCCGGCCGCGGGAATATTAAATTGACTGGCTGCTTGTAAGTTTGACGTGCTGGTACAACCGCCGATCACCGCGGCTCGCGCCCCATACGTGGCGGCATCAGGGCCTTGCGCCCGCCGCGCGCCAAATTCCATAATTGGTCGGCCTTGAGCGGCATGGTTGATTTGCCAAGACTTCGTCGCAATTAATGATTGATGGTTAATGATGTTTAGAATAAAGGTTTCTAACAGCTGGGCTTCAATCAACGGTCCACTAATTGAAATAATTGGTTCCCGTGGGAAAACAGGGGTTCCTTCTGGTAAAGCCTTAATCGAGCAGTGATTTTTAATCTTGCTCAGGTAATCTAAAAACTCGGGAGTAAATTCATTCAGGGAGGTCAGGTATTCAATATTCTCCTTAGTGAAATGCCAATTTTGAACTTGTTCTACCACTTGCTGGAGACCAGCGACAATGACAAAACTACCGTTGTCGGGAACCCGGCGGTAAAAGACGTCGAAGCGAGCTTGTCGATCATGGGGTAGGGTAGCGTAGTACCCATTGGCCATGGAAAATTCATATAAGTCGGTTAATAGTTGTAGATTCATCTTAAATGCTTCCTTTTAAGTAAAAATTACTTTAATTTAGCTAAAAATAAAAGTATGGTTAACTTTTATTTACGTCTAGTATAAATACTTTGCAGCAAAATGCAAATGATGCCCTTTAGTTAAGTTGGTAGAGCTTTGGTGGCCGCCCAGAATGGTTCAAAGTGGCGGCCCCGACTTCTTTGAAGAGGTGGTTGTGAGTTTTCTTAAAGTTGGAATTATCAATCTTGTCAATTGTCGTACCTAAGAAAGCCGCAAAGACTTCGCGCGCTTGGCGCAGGGTAAAGGTATTACCTAAGATCCGAAGAATTTGGGGTTGATAGTCCAGCTTGTTTTTAATCCGATTAATGGCGGTGGTAATGATTTGAATATGATCAAAGACCAGGTGACCGGCGGGACTTAGGATAATCTCCTGTTGGTCATGGGTGATCACATAGTTGCCCTGATCTTTATCAAGCACGAACCATTGGGCATCTGTGGCCCCATACCCTGGATGCAATTTTGGGGTTGATGGTAAATAGGTCATATAGGCGAGTGCCAGTGCCCGAGTTCCCGTAACCCGCTTGGGATCTGTAAAGGTGGCCAGTTGTTCGGTTGAATTCATCGGAACTTGCAGGCCAATTTTATCGTCAATTAGACGAATGCAGGCCGCGTCGGCACTCTCTTTACTCCGCAAGAGGGTTTCGGGGAGGGCCCAATGTCCCTTTAGAGGTTCATCTGCCCGCTTAATCAATAGTAATTGTGGTCGGTGTAATTCAGTATTAAAACTCCAAATGACGTTGGTGATGGTCACCAATGGCCGGGCAATAATTTCACTATCCAATTGACGCTCCTCCCTTCATAATTGTTAACTCAATTCTATTTTAGCATTTCTCGGCCACTAGTAATTGCCCAGTTGCTTTAAATCATGTTTGACGAGGATTGCTAAATTTTGAATGGTGATCGACGTCGGCTGGGCTAATCAATGATCATGAAATTTCTTGTTACCGTTACACAGAAATTACTCAAATGCATGGATAATGGTTACAAGTAAGAAATAATTTTATCCCGCATCTTATTGTCTTCGTCAAACATTAAGCTGAATGCCGTGGTTATGAACACAACATGCTTTTAATCTTTATCAGGCAGGCGTAAGTGACATTGATGTAGCTTGAAATACCGGGATTAAACGGATGACCTTTATTCGATACCGTGTAAAATACGGTATTAAAAAATAGGGAACCCCTTTAGCTAGCTGAAGGGCAACACAAAAGTTGGACAAAATTAAATATTTAAGCTACTAAGACATGATTCTGATATGCCACCAGGGTCATGCCTTTTGTTTTGAAAGAGGTTCGGAAGTTATTGAATATTGAACTTATCTACATAGGCCAAAGATAGTAACGTAAGTTCATCAAGATCACGGCATAATGGACGACTGAGTAGTTCTGTTCTATGCAAGTAGAAGAAGCTTTCTACCGGTGCGTTATTAAGACAATTTCGGACTGTATTTAACCATAGAAAAAACACTTCACAATAGGTTCAGCCACCACATTTCTGTCTATATCAGTAATTTTATTTCTTAACTGGTGGATAAACCCGCGGATGTTTCGCTGCCCTTTTGGCCGTAAACCACCATTTTTTATCTAGTATTTTGTATGCAACTCTAAATTGACGATTGTATTTCTGGATATAAATCAATTTATAAACTCTATCTAATTGATAGAAAAGCAAGAAAATTAATAGTATATATAGTATTACTGATGCAGAACCTAATGCTAATTCAAAGTTTAAATGTTTCACAATAATTGAGTATATCACCATTACAATATTAATAATTAGCATCAGTGCTAATGTGGTAATGGTCGCTTTTAAATTACTAATTTTTGTGTCTTTATCATGTACTTTCATAATCCATATATAAGTCGATACGCAAAGATACATAAAAATAATAAAAAGTTGAACAAAAAAGGAAATCCATCCTTGTACTATTACAAGAACTAATGTAATTATTGAGGAAATTGAAAAAAATGTCGTTATACCCCAAACTAATCCAATCAATGAACCATGCACTGATGCGATTCCTCGATTGTAGTATGGCATAATAACCCACGCCAATAGCATCAGGAAAAAGATCAAGTCAGATATTTTCACAAGTGGCCCCATGATATTTATCAGTATGCTAGCGACCCGGTTCCCTGTTTCTCCCCAGTCTCCTTGGGCGGGCCCAGTACCAACAGCGTATAATCCAAAGACGAATCCCATGGCTAAGATTCCTGCGTATTTCAGAATCACTCATTATCATCATTCGTTGCTTCTAAGTTTTTCCTATCCTTAAATCCCAGTTTTATATGCTTTGTGGTAGTTACATATATTATTATTATATTAATGGCTAAAGTTAATATCATTAAGTTAAGAATTTATCAGTTGGTAAGTCATGATTAATTAATAATTTTCAAATTACATAGTTATAAAAGAGTATGGTTTTATTTTTAACTATACCTTCTATGTATCTTGGTGAGACTATCAGTTCCTCCTAGATATGAGCTAAGTATGTCAATTGCTTGGTCTACTTCGTTGGTACTAGGAACCTTTTTCTCTATAATCCGGTTGAATTTAATATTGATACTATTAATTTTTGGTATCAATTCTTTACCTTGAGATGTTAAACAAATTAGACTCACTCTTTTATCTTCTTTATTAACTTTTCTTTCTAATAATCCTCTTTTTATTAGTGACTGAACTAATCGACTAGGTGATTTCTTCTCACATATTAACAAATTTCCCAAGTCTTTTACAGACATTGCGCCATAGGCGTTAAGGATCGTTAGTACTTCGACCTGATTGGGGGTTAGACCTAAATCTTTAAGTAAATCATTGAAGATATGCAAAAATTCGCGCTCACAGCTTTTAATTAAAAATCTCAAAATTTCAATTTTTTTATCCATTTTTATATCACTCCGTAATAGCAATTAGTAATATTAATTGGATTATATTATAAAGTTCTAATTAATACTAGAAAAAACGTGACATGTAGTCTATTATAGTAAATACATGATATGTCATGTATTTACTATAACGTATAAAATTATTTGAGAGGATGTTAATTAGATGATTGAATTTGAAAAAATTGATAAGGAATATCATGTCGGTGATCAAAGAGTTAAAGCTCTTCATAATGTAAGTTTCCATATTAAACCAGGTAATCTAACTATTATTTTAGGTCCCTCCGGTTCCGGGAAAAGTACTCTTTTGAACATTCTTGGTGGTATGGATCGGCCAACTCATGGCAAAGTTAGATTTGATAAAAGTTTAGTATCCGATCTAAATGATCACGAACTAACAAATTATCGTAGGGACAAAATCGGATTTGTCTTTCAATTCTACAATTTAATTCCTAGTTTAACCGCTTTAGAAAATGTTGCCATTGCCGCCCAATTGAGTGGTAATGGGCAACATGCTAAAGAGTATTTACAACAGGTCGGCCTAACTAAGCGATTAAATAATTTTCCTAATCAAATGTCGGGTGGTGAAATGCAACGAGTTTCAATCGCACGAGCACTATCTAAAAAGCCTAAATTACTTTTATGTGACGAGCCTACTGGTGCTTTAGATTCAAAGACAAGTATGAAAATTATGAAAATTCTCCAAGAGATCTCAAAGTCAACAGAAACAGCTGTTGTAATGGTAACACATAATCCAAAATTTGAAGACTATGCTGACCGAGTTATCAGACTAAAAGATGGTCAGATCGAGAGAATTTATGATAATCAAAATCCAGCGGTTGTAGAGGAGGATTAATCATTGAAACTATTAAACCGAAAGCTTTTCCGTGATATTAAGCATAATTGGGCCCAATTCATGTCCGTCTTTTTAATGGCAATGCTTTCTATTATAGTGTTTGTTGGTTTGCAAGGTGCATGGCATGGATTACAAGTTAGCTTAAATAATTATCTAAATCAAAATCAATTACCAAACTATTGGATACAAAGCCAATATATTACTAATAATGATAAAAATAAATTACTGGCAACTCAGGGAATTAAAAAAGTTGCTACCGGAACTAGATTACAGGTTACACAAAATGACCATCATTTAATTATCGAATCTTATCAAAAACCAATAACTAGTTGGCATCAAATTAAGGGAGCTAAGTATAATAGTCAAAGTAGTAATGGTATCTGGCTTAATAAGGAATATGCAAAAGCTAATTCAATTAAAGTTGGTGATACGCTCCCAGTAACTTATAATAGCAATAAGGTTAACTTAAAAGTAAAGGGAATTATTCAAAGCCCTAACCATATCTATTTCACAGGAACACAAGATTTTATTGCTCCAAATTATTCCAATTATGGTTATGCGTATGTCTCGCCAAATACCCTTTATGGAAAGCTAGGTTATCAAGAACAGCAAAATATTGTAGAGATTACTGGCAAACACACAAACTTTAGGCAAGTAAGTGAAAAGATTTTTGGTAAAAGACTATTAACTTACTATAATCGACAAACTCTATCCGATATTTCAACGGCTACAGATCGAGTAATCGAAATTAGAAATCTATCATACCTTTTTTCATTTATCTTTGTTTTACTAGCAATTTTAGCCATGTATACAACTATTCAGCGACTAATTAAAAGTCAGATAGGTGAAATTGCGACATTCAAAGCACTAGGTTTTTCTAATATTCAGATTGAAAGTCATTATGCAAGTTTTGGACTTATTGTCGGTGTGCTCGGAACAATTGTTGGAATTATAGTAGCTCCATTAGTTTCTTGGTTTGTTCTAAATTCGCAAAGGAAAATGTTTTCGCTGCCAAGCTGGCAAATATCATATAATTTTTCTGCCCTGTTGGTAATGATTATCATAGTTTTAATCTGTGTATTCTCAGCTTACTTTGCAGCTAGAGGTGGCACTAAAGGGTTACCGGCTATTTATTTACATGGGACAACAGAGAATCAAGGAAGAGAGGTATGGCTTGAACATTGGCATGGATTATGGAAACACTTAACGTACACAAGTAGGTGGGGCCTTAGAGATGTTTTTATTAATCGAACGCGAACATTGATGGGAATTGTTGGAGTAGCTGGTGGAATGATGCTTACAATTGCTGGTATTGGAATGCCACAATCAATGAACCATCTAATTAATAAAACATATAATAATGATTACTCGTATCATCAGCGCGTAAATGTCAATAATATTAATTCATTCAAGCAGTCACATCCACAAGCTAAACAATGGCTTCAAGTTAATCAAGCACATTTTAGTCCTGATGACGGTTATAACCGATCACTAATTATCGTTGACCGTGGACAATTTGTTAATGTCAAGACAACAGAGGGTAAGCATATTCAAGATGGTGGTTTATATGTTACTCACGGTTTTGCACAAAGAGCTAAGATTCATAAAGGTAATCACCTTAAAGTTAAGACGTTTGGAAGTGATAAACAGTATACTTTTAAAGTTAAGGGCATAGTTAATTCAGAGACCAATCAGGGTGCTTATATTACCGCTCATACCTGGCAAAAGGCTCACGGTTTTTATCAACCATCAATATTGCTAACTGATAAAAACTATCAACATAGTAAAGAAAATACCACTTCTATTGTTTCGATTAATGAACAAAAGAAGAATGCTCACAACTTTATTAATAGTTTAATGAGTATCTTCGCATTGATTATTTTCTTTGGAGCTTTGCTCATTATTATTGTCCTTTATAATCTTGGTTCATTAAGCTTTATTGAAAGAACAAGAGATTATGCTACTCTTCGTGTCCTCGGTATCCATAAAAAAGAATTACAGGAACTAACGTTAATTGAAAACCTCATTACGACTCTCATTGGTTGGGTTGTTGGTATTCCTGCGGGTATTTGGTTCTTAGGTCGATATGTAGATACTTTCTCGACAATTAATCTAGAGTACACCAGATATTATAACTGGCAAACAATCTTGCTTTCCTCGCTCTTTGTTTGGCTATGTTCACTATCAACAACACTCTTCATTAGCCGCAGGATTAAAAATATTGATATGGTACAGGCATTAAAAGGTGTGGAATGATTTTATATCTATATATTAGTAATTGATCTACAGTAATTCTCACTGTTATAGTTAAGTATAATCGTATTTAAGATAATTAAATTAATAGAGTCAGTGTAGACAATGAATAAGCGATCAAATAATACTAGTAAATGGATATTAGCGATAATCGGTGGAATAATTCTATTACCTATCGTGCTCACAGTGTTATTCACAATGTCTATTAGAATACATTCCTCTTACGTAGATTCGCTAATGTATAGATTTAAACAGGTTAGATATTATAATAAGAAATATCAGAGGAGGATTCAAAAGATATCTATAGAGAATGGTCTTAAAGGTAAAGTCAAGATAACAAATTACTATGCTGATCATACAGAAGCAGGTACTAATGTAGACATCCAGGTAACATATAGCAAGAAAATTAATAGTATAAGAAACTATTTCATTACCACATCCGTCTAAGATAGATGACAGATATAGCTTTACCACTGCTAAGATGAAATTCACTGATATTAGTATACCATTTGGTATTGGACATCAATGCTAAAATGTCGTGATAAATTATATTTGGAAAAAGAAAGAACCGTTTAGAATTTCAAATGAAACTCTAAACGGTTCTTCTTAGGAGGCTTATGTCATAAACCCTCTAATAAATTACCTATATTAGTCCACTAAAGGCCATCCAATCATGATCAGATAGTAAACCTATTTATAACTACTAAACCTAAGCTTAATAGTAACATTACTATTCCAACGAACATCATACCTATTGATGATCTATCACCTGTTTGAGGTAATCTACTTGTTTTATCGTACGTTTTACCTTGAGTGTAAGCCTTTGGTATTACCTTATTTTCATTATTAGGAACTTGAGGTTTCTTAGGCGTTGTCGGGTTATTAGGAACCTGGGGCTTCTTAGGCGTTGTCGGATTATGGGTATTAGTAATATTGTAACCATCAACAGTACTTGTGTACCCAGCAACTGCATCTTCCGTTACCGTGTAGGTAATCTTCTGACCATTAGCATAAGCGGCTAAGTTGTCGAAACTGTATTGCCAGTTATCACTAGCACTAACCGTCTTGCTTGCGACTTGCCGACCGTTAGCCAACAAGTTCACCGTGATTGAACTTGGGCGGATTCCATCTTGATTGTTGTTATCCTTCCAAGTCTTGGTTCCAGATACCTTGACGGTGGCAGGAGTGTGGTTGTTAGTTACGTTGTAACCATCAACAGTACTTGTGTACCCAGCAACTGCATCTTCTGTTACCGTGTAGGTAATCTTCTGACCATTAGCATAAGCGGCTAAGTTGTCGAAACTGTATTGCCAGTTATCACTAGCACTAACCGTCTTGCTTGCGACTTGCCGACCGTTAGCCAACAAGTTCACCGTGATTGAACTTGGGCGGATTCCATCTTGATTGTTGTTATCCTTCCAAGTCTTGGTTCCAGATACCTTGACGGTGGCAGGAGTGTGGTTGTTAGTTACGTTGTAACCATCAACAGTACTTGTGTACCCAGCAACTGCATCTTCTGTTACCGTGTAGGTAATCTTCTGACCATTAGCATAAGCGGCTAAGTTGTCGAAACTGTATTGCCAGTTATCACTAGCACTAACCGTCTTGCTTGCGACTTGCCGACCGTTAGCCAACAAGTTCACCGTGATTGAACTTGGGCGGATTCCATCTTGATTGTTGTTATCCTTCCAAGTCTTGGTTCCAGATACCTTGACGGTGGCAGGAGTGTGGTTGTTAGTTACGTTGTAACCATCAACAGTACTTGTGTACCCAGCAACTGCATCTTCCGTCACCGTGTAGGTAATCTTCTGACCATTAGCGTAAGCAGCTAGGTTGTCAAAACTGTATTGCCAGTTATCACTAGCACTAACCGTCTTGCTTGCGACTTGCCGACCGTTAGCCAACAAGTTCACCGTGATTGAACTTGGGCGGATTCCATCTTGATTGTTGTTATCCTTCCAAGTCTTGGTTCCAGATACCTTGACGGTGGCAGGAGTGTGGTTGTTAGTTACGTTGTAACCATCAACAGTACTTGTGTACCCAGCAACTGCATCTTCCGTAACTGTGTAGGTAATCTTCTGACCATTTTCAAATTCAGGTAAGTTAGTGAAGCTGTACTTCCAGTTGTCTGAAGCCGTCACTGTCTTAATTTGAACAACCTTACCATTAGCTAATAAGTTAACCTTGATTGAATCAGGGCGCTTGCCGTCTTGATCATCATTATCTTTCCAAGTCTTTGTACCTGAAACGGTAGTAACAGCTTTCTTATCTGTGATCGTTGCTGTTGCTCCCTTAGAGTCAAAACTATCAGCTGAAACAGTAACATCTTTAGCCAATGTATATCCCGATGGAGCCGAAGTTTCACGTATAATATAATCATCTTTTAGAAGACCATAAATTGTTCCTTTACCATCAGGACCAGTAGTTATGGTTCCAACAACTCCATTAGTTGACTTGCGAATAACAGAAAAAACAGCATTTGCAAGTGGGGCTCCAGATTCATCCTCTTTATTTATAGTTAAACTATAATTATATCCATTAGCTTTGCCATTAGCCTCTTGGTAAAGAACTCTATTTATAGAACTGTTTATTACCTTCTTATTGGATTTGTAGCTAACATCATTCTCGACCAGTTCGCCATTAAGTAATGGATGGTTTGACTTAACCCGGTAGACAATTGCATAACCCTCAGATATATTGCCCAATTTCACTGTATAAGCACTATTGCTTGAATTAATATCAATGTTATATTGGTTTGTCACATCTTGTGGATTGCTCAATGTCCAATAGTTCTCAGAATTTCTTTCCCAATTCCCTTTAGAAATAGAAAAACTTCCGGGCACATAAGAAAAACCATCTGAAGCCAAACTATCAGAGATAACTACATTACTGACACTTTGCATAGAAGCGTTAATGTTGACGTGATAGACAACTTCATTCTTGTCATAATCAACATATCCGTACTTCCAAAAGTCTGTTGCTGTATCACCCTTGGAAGGTATGTGTTTTATACCAGAGCTATCAATCGTAACGGTGTGCCCATTAATCTTGATTTCCGCTGGTATGGTCTCTTCTTTATTAATTTCACTTGTAGCGGCCGTTACTTGCATATCAATATGGCCACTTATTGAGTCATGTGAATCAACGTAATCGGTGTAGGTTAGAACAAGTGATTTGCTGGGCTTATCGATAACTGCTGTAGCTACAACAGTTTTGCCATCAGGTGCATAAATATTAAACTTCTGAGATCGTTGGAAATCTAACTGATCCGGTAATGAAATAGTTGTTGTATCCCCAGATTTGGCTGAATCTGGAACTGAGAAATCGAATTTAAATTCAGTGGCAAAACCTCCTTCAATACTATTAGTGGTTAATTTGGGATTGCTAATAGTAATATCAATACTAGAAGATGGGCCTCTCACACCTTCATTGTTTCCAAGCTCATTAGAGGCTTTTTGAGTGTTTTCATTATTATCCGAGCTGACTTGTTTACTATTAACTGATGGGCCCTGATTAGTATTAGCCCCACCATTAGAAGTTGAGTATTGACTATTACTTATATAATTACGGTCCTCCTGAACTGGTTGATTATTGTTAGTTGGTGCTCTCGGTTGTGCTTCTGTATTAGTAACTTGCTTCTGAGACGTCTGATCGTCCGAAGAACTAGTATTATCTGTGGTATTACTATTAACGGTACTTATCTGCGGTTCTTCCTGTTGATTAATAACAGTCCCGGACCCCGTACCGTTCTGAGTAATATTTGTCTTGCTATCAGCATATACGATCATACCACTATTAGATGATATCCATATTGACCCTAATAACGAAAATAAGACTAGTCCCATCATAAATAAAAGTCGACGATGCCTGGATTTATTACTCATACTGTTGCCTCCTTCTTTGTTTTCTATGCGCAATACTAAAGATTATCACATGCCCTTATCTTACCATATTCTTATAGAAAATTTCACACTAACTTCACCAACCGTCAATAGTGATATCACTAGTATTAGCGTAGTTATCAAATATATGTTCCCGATGACATAACAAAGGCGCTGTATCGACAGTGAAAAAGCCGGCGCAGCGCCTTTTGTTATATTTAAACTCTGGTCTCCCCTAAAGTTTCCCAATTTCATATTTTATTCCTCCCATCCAAAAACAACGACTTTACCAACCATATGCCCACTTTCCACTAAACTATGTGCTTTCCGAAGATTAGTTGCATTTAAAGGAGAAAGGGAATGTGTTAGAGTACACTTTAATTGGCCATTATCAAGAAAATATGCAATTTTTTCTAGAATATCATGTTGGGTTTGCATATCATTTGTATGATAGTAAGACTTGGTATACATCCATTCCCAAGCAAAGATTGCTTTCTTTTGAGTTAATAAACGTAGATTGATAGGTCGCCTATTTTCGGTAATCGAAGCAATAGCTCCCTCAGGCTTAATTAACTCACACATTTCTTTCCAATGATTGTCAATATCTTTTAACTCTAAAATATAATCTACAAATTTATAACCCAGTTCTCTGACTTCGTCGACTAAATTATTCCTGTGGTTTACAGTGTATTTAGCACCATGACTTTTGACCCAATTGATACTTTCGGGACGTGATGCAGAGGCAATTACGGTTAGTCCTGCATTTGCAGCTAATTGTGTTGCAACTGATCCTACTCCACCAGCACCATTAATGATCAAAATGGTTTTATCTTTATTACTTTGACTATTAGAGGACAATGACAGCTGTTCAAATAGCGCTTCATAAGCTGTCAATGAAGTCAGAGGCATTGCGGCTGCTTCATCGTCGCTTAAGGATTTAGGTGCATGTCCAACAATTCGTTCATCTACTAACTGATATTCACTATTACTTCCTGGACGTTTAAAGGAACCGGCATAATATACCCGATCTCCAGGGTTAAATAGAGATACTTGATTACCCACTTTTTTTACAATTCCACATGCGTCCCATCCAATAACTTTTGGGGTCTTTAGTTTGCCATGCCCGCCACGTCGTACGCCAACATCAACTGGATTAACGGATACAGCATTAACTTTGACGAGCAAATCGTGCCCTTTAGGTACTGGGATACTTTCTTCAAATTCAAATAAGCTTCTAGAATCGTTAATGTTTAAATGTTGAGTAAATCCGATAGCTTTCATAGTGAGTCCTCTTTTCTATTGTTCTATACTTACAAATAGTAACTTGTTATATAAGACATACAAGAAGAGAATTTAAATTATCTATGTAACAATTATTTCCCTAATAGCCACAAAGAATAAATTAATTTATAATTAAAATATTTAGTTTTTTAAGAAGGAGTGTTGGGCTTGCAAAGACATATTTTTAACTGTAGTAATGGTTGTCCTGTTGAAAGCACTTTACAAATAATTTCAGGTAAATGGAAAAGTGTAATTTTGTATCATCTTATAAAAAATAAAGTATGTAGATTTAGTGAATTGCAAAAGAAAATGCCGAATTGCTCACGTAGGATGTTATCGCTACAACTTAATGAGTTAGAGACGGACAAGATTATCGAAAAAAAGATATATCCAGTGATTCCTCCTAAAACAGAATATAGAATGACTAGGTTTGGTGAGACACTGACGCCAATTATTCTAGAAATGGACAAATGGGGGCGAACTTACAACTCCATAAACTCTGAGGATAGTAACTAAAAATGCTTCAGAATGTTACTATTCAGGTAATTTTGAAGCATTATAGTTATATTATTTACCTATTTTTTCGTCTTAAACATATCTAGCTAGAGGCGATAGGCTTGCTTCTCATCACTTGAAATTTTATTGCTCTTGGTTGATTTTTAATTTCCCTGTATAATGGATTGAGCAAGAAGTTTTAAGGGCAGTGGCTGTCTTTTCCCTTGTGAGGTGAGGCCCATGGGAACATGGAATAATCTTCAGGAAGGTTTCACAGTCGATGAGCGTCTTCCAGACACTCTCGTTGATGTTGCTGTTTGGCACGTTTTTAATCGCGCTACTCAGCTATATCGACAAGCACCACAAATAAAAAAGCCGCCCTGCGTAACTTTGGTCGGTTACAGGGCGACAATGTAGTTTTGTAATCTAGGCCACCGCCTTTGAAGCGGCTTGCACGGGAAGTCCTGTTTTCGGCGGGACTTCCTTTTTCTGTTTATATTATAGCATGACCTTTAAAAACTAGCTAACGCTTTAAACTTTGATCCAGTTCGGATTTGGGTTGTTTGATTGACGGATTTTCTTCAGCAAATGCTTGCAGCTGTTTTTGCGTTCGATTACTGATTTCATGGTGTATATCATTTAGTTTATTTTTTAGTTCTGATTTTTGTTGGGGGTTCCTTGCTTGCTGAACTTATTGTTGCAAGCTTTGATATGACTGATTAAGTGCTCGGGCTGATAGCTTTTTTATTTTACATTTAAATTACAAGTGCATACCCCCATCTTCATGCCGATTACGGGTTTGGTGTTGCCGCTGCTTTTTCGTCATTGCCCACTCAGTCTCTTTTAAGCCGTGTGCCTGTTTTTGTCGTTCGTAATCTTCATCACGGGCATATAGGGCAGTCATGATTGCGTTACTAAAGGCTGTCTTTAAGTAGTAGCTTGGACTAACTGGCTTGTAATTTAGCGGTTGATAATGTCCCATATTTACTTTTCTATACTGGTCGTCCTTGGCTTGTTGCTCTTTTAACTGCTTTTGGATTTTCTCGATCTGACTGTTCTTAATCATTGGATCGGCTTTGCATTCACCCAAAAAGAGTTGTTTAGTACCGTCATGCTTTAAAACCCGTTGTAAATGGTGATTATCTAACTGATCTAAGCTCAGCTGTCCCGATAGATAAGCTAGTCCTTGTTGATGTTCCTGAGTATTGAATACCCTCGGTGGATTTTCCCGCCATTGTGCGATTGTTTCAATCTTGCACGGTTTTAAAGCTGGATCATAGTACATCACTGCTGTATAGGCCTGTTCCTGTTTAATCATTGGTAATTCATTAAAATCGCCGTTAGGAAAGGCTCTTCTTAAAACTTCCTGGTATTGGGTTTGAATAACTTGCTTCACAGCCATGATTATTCGTAAATCTTTGACTGCTCGAGTAATCTTTTGCTGCTCGGTTGGTGAATACTTTTCTAGTAGACCTTGATCAACGTGTTCTAGACTTTCTAAGCTATCATCATGAATCATCAGCGTATATTTAAGCTTGATTCTGACTTCCTTTTCTTGTTGCATTAATAACTTCCAGCCAACGTATGGCCGTTTGGTAAAGGTCAATAATTGTCGGGTCAATAAATCATCACGAATATTCATTAAACGTTCGTTTAATTCACTGCCTTTGAAAATCGTTTGTTCACTATTAGTTTCTTTAATCAATTCCCGTCGTTCAGCCGCGGTTATCTGTTCAAAATCAAGCTCTGGATAAAGTTTTTTAGTCGTGCGATCAACTACTTTATTTAAGAGTTCATCTGCTTTTTTTAGTGAACTTTCTTGTTGGTTAATCGTCAATAATTGCTTAGTGACATCTTCACCAATAGCGTGCTTAATTAAGGTACTGTTTTTCCAATTAAATAGCAGACGCCGTTTATCATCTAAACTCTCCAGACTGATATAAGTTTTCAGTTCATGACTTAACTCATTTACCAACCTTTTTTCATTAAATGAGAAGTGTTTACTTAGGCTATCTAAATGACCTCGATTAATTACTTTTTCCTGCATATTTTTATAGCCAGCTTTGGACTTACGATAGGTCTTAACTTGTTGATTAAATGCCTTTCTTTCATGCCGTTTACTATTGATTCCCTCGTGTTGCATTGGTGTATCAGCTATTCCCTGTTCCACAAACGATTTTTCACTAATCCGATCCGAAATATTTTTTTGTGCTAAGAACTGATTAACACTCAACGCCCAATTTTTTCGCCACTCATTAATTTTTTCCTTTTTATCCCAATCAACCAACCAAATTTTTCTTTGTTTTGGAAACCCGCTTTTGGTTAAAAGTTGCTTGCCATTTTCATCTTTAATGTACTGCGTCTTTGCTTTTAATCCCCAACTACCATCGGGGTTAAATGGTCGATTCGTTAACATCACATGTGCGTGCGGATTATCTTGGTGATCACGATGAATTGCTACGTCAGCTACCATACCTTGATCGACAAAATTTTCTTGCACATATTTTGTCAGTAATTCTTTCTGTTCGGATTCACTTAATTCTACCGGTAAAGCCACGTTAAATTCTTTTGCATACCGTGAGTTTGATTTACGATCTTTCTTTTCAACTTCATTCCATAATTGTTCTCGATTACCGGCCCATTCTGGTGCGTTTTTGGGGGTTAAAATAAAGCTTTCTGGCATAACCGAGCGGGCATAAAAGTAGTGGCGTCCTTCCTTATCATCAAATAATTTTTCACCGCTTCGATAAGCAGCACTGGCAATCGCACTTCGTCCTTTTCCAGCACTAATATTACTAAAACTCATATGAAAAATTGCCATGTTAGTCACCTCTTTGCTTTGATTCTATGGGCTTGACTTTGTTGTCGCCATCGGCGACTTCTAATACAGGATTTTTGGGGTTAGTACAACATAGAATTTATTCTATGTGTAAGTGCGCATTGACCTCGTTTCACTCGGTCTGCTGATTCTCTTAACTTTAACTTAGTGTATGCCTTCCGCTTCGCTTTTTCAACTTTTATACTTTGACTTGGCGTTTTCATTGTGATATAGTGACCGTGATTATTTCTAATATGATTGGAGGGATCGTTATGTCTCAAAGTAACTTAGAAAAACAAGAAGCTAAATTAAAAGCCCTTAATCAAAAAATTAAGGACGAAAAAAATAAGATTGACCAACGACTAGGTAAACAAATTATCAGTCAAGCCAATTTAGATTATGCTAATTTGTCTAACGATCAGATTAAGATTTTAGCCCAGCAATTTTCTGAATTTTTAAAGGTAAAGTCTGTAGATCATTAGCCATACGAGATGGGGAAATTCCATGTCTAATCAATATGAAAAATTAATTAAACAACAAGCGCGTTTAAAACAAAAAATTGAGCGGGAAGATTTTAAATTACGGCAATCTAAATACTATGAAAATCGGCAAGCCCGCAAGGCTCGTTCTCGCCGATTAATTCAAAAAGGGGCTTTGCTCGAAAAATACTTTCAAGCTGATAACCTCTCGGTCGAACAAACCGAAGAACTTTTAAAAATATTTGCTAATTACGTTAATGCGCATAAACCGAACAAATTCAAAAACGATCAACCTAATAACTAGGCCGATCGTTTTTATTTTCGGGATCATTTTTTGGTTTGACTTCTGGGTTCTGATCTGCATTATTTTGTAACTGCTTTTGCACCTTTTCTGGATAAGTAATATTTTGGTTTATCCAAGGAAAATACCTCAAATCGTTCTTAAAAACTTGTCCCTTCTCTCTTGCATAAACAAAGGTAAACTTTTCGCTATTATCATAGATCATGACCTTATCAGATTTAAAGGCCACTAATGGCAAATTATGTTTGGATTGCTGATAACGTTTCTTGATCGTTGCTACTGGAACACCGTGCCCACCTTTTTGTACCCGTTCGTTGACCCTTTGGATAGCTAAATTTTCATCTCGCAAAGCAACATATAATAAAGCCACTTCAAAACCATTTTTGTGAGCTTTGTCAATCAAATTGAGTTGAGCTTTGCCTCTACCTGCCAGTGTTGTTTCTACGTGAATACTTTGCTGGTGATCTAAAGCATAGTGTAGTTGTTTGATTTCTTCTTTCATGGCTTTTAAATTGTCGCTGTCTTTATGCCAATCGCCACCCATTTGTCGTAAAATCTCATCAGCATTAATCCGTTTTGTTTTATCAAACAATATGGGAAATGTATCGTACAGCGTACTCTTACCTGCTCCGTTAATACCAGCAACAATAATATATTGGGGTTTATCTATCAACGGACAAAGTCCTTTCGCTTAATAACCTCATCTTGCCTTTTATCTAAAAAGTAGGTATACAAAGCATCATATACTTTACGCTTTTCTGGATCTGGCTCATGTAATGATTTATCAAGTAAATCTTTCAAATCAATTTTTTTGGCGATTTCAAAAAAGTCATTGATTGTAATTGTGTCTTTCATGTTAATCACACTCCCAAGTTATTAATTTATTTAATCTGATAAGCCATTAGTCTTCATCTGGATCATTGAGCCAATCGCTGACTCCTTTAGCGTCTTTTAACTCGGTGACTGGTGTCCCTTCGGTCGCCTTTAAAAAGCGTAAATTAGCTCTTTCTGCTTCGCTTAGAGCTGGTTTAAACGGTAACGCTGCTTCCGCTACGATTCGCTTATAAAACATGTTAATCGCTGTGGTTGGATTTAGACCCAACTCGTTTAAAACTGCTTCCGTATTATCAGCCAAGTCTTTATCAATTTTAACTTGTACCCGCTTTTTTTCTTTAACTGCCATGATCGTCTCACTCCCCCTCTTAACTACTACCATTATACTACCTCTTGAGTATCACTTCAATTGTATAAGTCTTCGAAAGCTACATGTTAGTTACCTTTTTCAATAGCATCTAATATTTGACCTCTAAAACGTTCATATACGAATTTAAAATACAATCTAGTATAATTATGTCAATTCGGCTTAAAGTGTCTTAAATGAGCTTACACGGCGTTTTAATTTCAAGTGCGTTCGCTATCAACACTCCGATAGATTGTTTTTAGCAAAGTTTTTGAGATGGTTTTGGGTTCTTTTACTAATCTCGTCTTCAACTAATTTAAGTTCTAATTTATCCGTTTTTTTGTTGCTTGTACATCTGGTTCAATTCATTAGCACTTAATTTTTTGTTTGCTCGAATTTGTAATCCTTGGATACCATTATCATATGTCCACTGTTTAACTTCAGTCATGTCATTAGTCCGATAATAATTGGCAATTAGTTCGTTCCATTGATCCCACTTATCTAATGGGACATTAATTAAACCAGCGCCACCGTCAATCATAATTTTATTGGCACTTAAAGTTGCCGTCCTTTTGTTCCCGTCCCAAAAGATTTGTTGACGCATATTATGATACATGACAGTCAATGCTTTATCAGTAATCGTCGTTCGTGGATCAGTCAAGATTTTTTGTAAAAAGGATTGTTCTTGTTTTTCGTTAATTAAAGGCGGCTCAAAAAAGTCTTCACTACCTAAATTAACTCCCCCTTTTCCTTGCCGTAATTCTCCTGGTACTAAGGCGTCTTCTGCTGCCACAATTTTGTTGATTTGTTTTTCCATGGTTAACGTTAAAGGGGAATTTTGAGTAGTGATATATTGCCACCCACGCTTTAAATTAACAATCGTCAAAACATCTTCAACAGGTACTCCTGCTACGCTCATACCGTCCATAATAGTTTGTGTTTGTGGCAATGTGGTATTAACGCCTTCAAAGCGAGCATTAGTATGCACTAACTTGGTAAAATTTGCTCGGGCAAACCGTTGGTTTTCCGCAGTTGTGAATCTATACTTGTCCATATATGTTCGTGTCTTAGCCATATTTTGTGCCTCCTTTTTATTTCAGTCACTGATTATTTGAACTGTCTATGTTAAATCACAAAGTGCTTTTCATTGATGATTTATTCTTGGCGTTTATCTAAGAGGTAAGTGTGTAACGCGTCAAACAGCTTGCATTTATCAGGATCTCGATTTTGGGCTGCTTGCTCCCAAATGTCTTGAATATCGACTGCCCATGGGTCAGCCAACAATTGCTCAATTTTTTTCAACTTCTTTGCTTGGTTTGGTCATTTAAAAAGCTCCTATCCCATTTTTCTAGTTTAGCTATCGCCAATTCGGCCACTCAAGGTGTCTATTTTTGCTTCTAAGCGATTTTAAAGCGATTTTAATATAATTATGTGTGTAACGCTTAAAACGGCTTAAATGAGCTTATATGGTGTTTTAGTCCCAAGTGCGCTCGCTACCAAGATTCTGTTCTTCGGGGTGTTTGGCTGCATATTCTCTAGCTGCTTGTTGGTTCCACCAAACACCAAATAGGTTTTGCATGGTGCCGTACAGGTAGTTCTCAACATTCTTGATATGCTTCTCGTCGCTTCTTAGGGCATTAAAATAGCGCCTTAATGTTTTGGTCATCATTTTTTTTAAATCAGGGTCATCTAATAGAATCCATACGCCTAAATCTTTATGTTCTTTTTCAACAGCATATTTGGCGTTTAAGATAATGCCAATAAAGCGCCGCATTTGTTGTGGGGTACGGCACCAAAAGCTAAGTAGTTGCACTGCTTCTGGTTCTAAGAAGACCGGTAAGCCATTATCTTCGTCAGTTAAGAATTCATCAGCATGTTTTACTAAATCCCGATTTTGGGCTTCAATTTCAGCTGGTGAAAAATTGGCTGTGGAAAAGTCCAACTTTTGAGTATCTGTATCGTATCTATTAGTATCTATATTATTTTTATAGTCTTTATATAGATTAACTGCATTTTTTGCAGTTCCGCTTGTATCAAGGGTTTGAGGGCTTTTTTCAACGGTCTCTTGCGGAACTGCATTTTTTGCAGTTCCGCTTGTATCAAGGGTTTCAACGGTCTCTTGCGGAACTGCATTTTTTGCAGTTCCGCTTGTATCAAGGGTTTCAGGCTCTTTTTGCCCATATTCGCCCCTTAAATAAACATCAGTAGCTTTTACATCGAGCTTAGAAAGGTATAGACGATTTGGTTCATTCTTTTTAGTCTTTGGGTTGAATCCCATTTGTTTTTGTAAGAGTAGGCCGGCTGATTTAAGTTCAGCTTTTATTTTAATAACTTTATGTTCCGAACAGTTAAACAGATTAATTAATTCTTGATTGGTAAAAATAAAGTAGACGTGTCCTTCTTCATCAACCCAGTTGTTGCGCAAAGAATACTCGAGCCGATCTTTCAGTACCATATAGGCCAATTTAGCATCACTGCTTAAATGTTTATATTGCTCGCCATACATTAATACCTTAGGGAACTGGAAAAATAAGGCTCCATATACGTTATCGGCTTCATAGTAATTAAAATTTGTTGATTTTGTCATAATAAAAACTCCCTTTCTTGACTGACACACGCTGTCTCAAAAGAGAGTTGCTAAAACATTTGATTTGCGTTATAATACAAATCTGATATGCTTTAACTAAATTATAAAGTCTCGCACGCTAAATGAAAGCTTTGTAATTTACCAGCATGTATCTGTTATTTGTTTGTGAGTTGCCCATCCGGCAACTTTTTTTATTTCTAACAACAAAAAATGGACTGAATAGCTCCAGTTAGCTACTTAGTCCATTGACTTTAATTTGTTTTTAACTATCCTTAACTTGCCCTTTCGGACTGGTTTGCGGTATAATTAACCTACAAATTAAGAGCAATGTTCAGCCGATTTTAACTTGGCGGTGAAAATCGGCTGAATCTAAGTAGCTGCCTACTAGCTACTTGCTAAACCAAAGGTCCCTGATTTCTCGTGAATTGGGGACCTTTTTGGTTTAGCTTGATCTCTTTATTCGGTTGTTAAATTAGTTTTAGTTTAGCATAGTACTTCCTAACCGGCAACTTTATTTGGTCCAGTATACTTTACAAGCTTTTATCTAATTGTGAGATAATTAAATAAACTGTTTGATTAATTATTTATTTAATTATTAAATTGCATCTATGATTGAAGCTAAGAATTCTGACCGATTTTTAAATCCGTTTTTTCGGGCAGCTGTGTCCATTTTTTTTAATTGACTTTCAGTAATTGAGAAGGTTACTGATCGCTTACGCTCTACTTCTTTTCGACTGATATTTTTTAAAAATGCTACTGCATTGTTCTTGTTATCTTTCAATGTAGTTTCGTAACTTTCTCTCATTTCTTCGTCTTTTTTATGGTTGAATGAATCTAAACTCATAAGCTAACTCTCCTTACTTGGTTTTACTTGCTAATTCTTGAAAAAGATGATCGGCTTTTTTTATGAACTTTTGATTTTGCTTTAAAACGGCTTTATCATGATTGGCTAATTCAAATATCGAAGTGTGCCTTGCAGTAGCTTTATTAAAGAGCTCTCTTTCTGGAATTATAGTTGCGACTGTTTCATCACCTTCTATATGTTTTAGCAAATCGCGAGACATACTTGTATTATGTCTAATCATATTAACGATAAAGAAAAGTTTTGCGTCTACGTAAGTTTCGCCAGTTCGATAATCAAAAAGTGATTTTCTGAATTTTTCGAGTCGTGTTTCTAGGTCAAACTTAGCATTGTAGCCATGCTCACTGGGTGTGATGGGACTAAGAAGGTAATTACTGATAGCAATAGCATTTTTAGTGATGGTACTAAAATCTGGGTGTGTATCAATTAAGATATAGTCATAGTCGGTTAAGTTTAATGAATCGGAGTTGTTTTTAAACCACATGAATAACATCATTTCTTTGTTACTGTTATTTTCTAGATAACTTCCCAAAACATCTAGGTCTATAAAACCGGCGATTAAATCTAGATTTGGTCCGACACTGTCAATTTTTACTTTTTGAGCATTATCGTCTTCTTTAAATGCTTCAGCGATAGTATTGTTTCGTCGAGTCTTTTCAAAAACGGTTGTTAAATTACACTGATGATCTAAATCGATTAATAGAACCTTCTTGCCATGTTTGGCTAACCAATCACCATAATTTAAAGTCAAGGTTGTTTTACCGACACCACCCTTGATGGCAGTAAAAGTAATAATTTTCATCTTGATACCTCCTTTGTCTAGTTTAATTATATCGTTAGCAGACAAATAAATAAACAATTTATTAAATAACTAACGTAACAATTTTAGCCGGCTTGATAAAGAATTACTTATAGAACTTTGCTATTTTACCAAGACTAGTCCCTAGTCAACGGCTTTTAACGCTTCTTATGATAACGACCATGGAATAATTTTTTATGAGAACCAATATTAACAGCAACGAGTACTAAATCTTGATTGTTGACTTTATAGATAACTACAATGTCATTTATTTCAGTTGGTTGCTGCCCTTTGGGAGTATCACGAAGATGAAATTTCCGATAGCTAATATAGTTTCCTTCCAATTCGTGATCATGAAAATTATCGGGAAGTATGTCGCCATCGAGGAGAATAAAAATAGCGTCTTTTACTTCATCAATAATTGTTACATCAAGCTGTGCAAGATAAGCTAAGTTTCGTTCAAACGATTTTCGTGGTTTATATTGATATCTCATTGGTTACTGTTATCCTTTGGCTTAAAACTGTTCCAATAATCGTCAGTTGGTTCAACGATAGGATCATCAGGTAAGATATGCATTTCGATTAACTTATCTCTGGCAATAGCATAATCTAGTGAATCTTCTTTAGCATTAACAGCTTCAAGAAGGGTATTGAGTTGTTCTTGTGAGATAACAGCTGCTGCTCGTTGATTAGAACGTGCAATTAGTACTGTTTGATTTTCATCATTAACTTTATCTAAGTAGTCTTTAATATGATTACGGAAATCACTTTGAGTAGTAGCAATTGGCATAATAAGGACTCCTTTCTCTTTTTATACATTATATTGTACTATATTATGTACGTTACTTCTACTACTAGTATCTCATAATAGTTAGACAAAAGTTCTAACCATTGTGAGGCGCTTTTTCTATGGGGTGAATTTAGAATTGAAGTGCAACACAAAGTAAAAAAAATAAACCCATACCGGGTAGAATATGTTTAACGACCAAATCAAACAATTCGAGGTATCCGGTATGAGCTATAAATATCTTACTATAAAAGGGTCAAGTCCAAAATGTTGGTGTAAATTAAATTCCGCGAATTTATCATTTCACAAGCTTAAGCTTACCGGCTTCTTCTGAGTCGGCATCTTTTTCAATCCCGTGGTAAACGGTCATGTTTAAGTATCGTGGACCAGCAGCCCATTTTTCATTCTGTTCAATCAGTAGTGCCCCCATTAGTCGCAAGACACTTAGATCATTCGGAAATATCCGGATCACACGGTCACGACGCCGGATTTCTTGATTAACCTGCTATCAAAACCGAGCACTTCTCGACGACCGCTAGGGTCGATTTCAATCGCAACGAGTAAGCTATTACTCGTCACAACATGACCACGGTGAACCTTAAATAAAATTGCATCGGCGTACACAAAAGCATACTTTTGCGTAAGGGGACGTCGGTTAAAATCCAGCACTTGGTCGTCCAAATTACTGCATAAAGCCGAGACCGTACTTTTAGAAAAGGTTGTCCCACATAACTTCTTAGTAATCTCAGCTACTTTACGAGTTGAAACACCTTGGATTACCATTTCCATTAATGCTAAATCAAAAGCCTGTTCACTACGCTGATAGCGTTTGAACAGTTGCGTTGAAAAATTACCATGATGGAGTTTAGGAACGTGTAGTTAAAGTGTCCCTACTCGTGTGGTAAGCTGACGAACTCGATAACCATTCCGTGAATTGGTACGTTCATCCGAACGTTCATAAGCCCTAGCTTTAATCTGCTCAGTCGCTTCGGACTTAAGAATTTCATCAAGAATCTTGGCCATAATTGATTGCATGGCCTTATCCCGATCACCTAGTAATAGTTCCTTTAATTCGTCATCTTCTAAATTTAATTCAACCTTTGGCATAATGAAGTTCCTTTCAGATTTCACAAAGTCCTATTTAGAATTTACACCAATTATACGGACATAACCAACCCTAAGGGGTATTGTACGAGAGGGCTTGCTACTTATTTCATTTCTTATGAGTTCATATACCAAAATTCGCTACCGTTTGTTAGTAAATAATTATTCAACCATTCAGTAAAGCCAATGTGGAAATATTTATTTGATTCATCAGGATATAATAAATAATCTTCTTGGTTTTCATATCGTTCCAAATTAAGTATTAGTTGACCGATATCTTGTAGTTCTAGAATTGGGAGAAGTTTATCCCACTCCGGGTAAAATCCTGAGCTTCTTAAAAATTCTCGCCAATGTAATACTTCTTGAATCGAATAGATTTTACATTTTTGGATATACTTTCCATCAGTAAATAACTCTGCACCATTTATTTGACTTATAAAGGCTAAATAATCGTTGGGAAGAGAGTAATTAATTTTATCAAACTTTTTTAAATCAGCCTGAGTTGCTTTAGCTTTTAATCGAAAACCAACATTCATTGGTAAAGATCCAGAAACATAAATTTTATAGTTACTAACTTGAGACATTGTTTTGAGAGAATTTACAATTGAATCTATTTCCATATATTTAGCACCTTAATAGTTTCTAAACCAACTTGTTATTAAATAATGATTTGCATTGGGAACAGGGAGTAAATTATTAAAATCATCTGTACCACCATAAATTCTTGGACGAATATGATGAATTTGTCGAGCAGACCACCAATCAGCAGATTGAGTACCATAAGTAGCATTAAATCGATTAATAAAAGCTTGGCGTCCATTCCAACTAGGAGACTGACCTAGCCGAGTCCAATCTGTTCTAAGCGGAGACTCTGCATCTTTATGCGAGACTGGATCAACATATTCTGGGAAATTCTGGGCTAATTTATTTTGTAATTCAATAGGTCCTTGAGTTATGGGATAAAAAGCAACATTCCCCGAAGTAGACTCTGCACCATATTCTCCCCCAGCTGCCCAAAATGTTGTCTTTGCGGGAACTTCCACAGAACCGATTGCTCCTGTTGTTATGTTGCCTACTTTACTAATCAAATTCGTCTTATTTATGGAAACTGGTCCTTGTAGTGATGGCTCCGTGTATAGAACAATTGCTGCATCAACCGCATAAGGAGTTGGTCCTTCTATTGAATCCAAATAAAATGTGAAACGAAAGTTACCATCATAATAATCTTCCCCTATATGATATTTAAGGGTAGTTACTGTTTCTGGCGTAGCAGCAAAGCTCATCCACGGTAAATAATTACGATTTTTGTTTTGATCTTGATTAGTCAAAACCATAGTTCCACTACTTACTATCGTCTTTCCATCAGACTGATGCGTATTTGCTTTAGGTAACTGACCATTTGCAAGTTGCGCTTTTTGTGTTGTTATTTCTGAGTTTAATTTAGCATTTAATTCATTTGAATTTATATCCGCTTTAACAGAAATGCAACTCCCAAATAATACAAGTATTGCGGTTAATAAGATTTTATTTAAATACCTCTTATTTTTCATTATACAATCCCTCCTATTATTTCTAATATACACCCAATGTCAAACAACTCTGATTATAAAAGAAATGCAGCAAGTCTCATCCGGGTCAAGTCCAAAATGCTGGTGTAAATTAAATTCCGCGAATTTATTATTTCACAAGTTTAAGCTTACCGGCTTCTTCTGAGTCGGCATCTTTTTCAATTCCGTGGTAAACGGTCATGTTTAAGTATCGTGGACCAGCAGCCCATTTTTCATTCTGTTCAATCAGTAGTGCCCCCATTAGTCGCAAGACACTTAGATCATTCGGAAATATCCGGATCACACGGTCACGACGCCGGATTTCTTGATTAACCTGCTATCAAAACCGAGCACTTCTCGACGACCGCTAGGGTCGATTTCAATCGCAACGAGTAAGCTATTACTCGTCACAACATGACCACGGTGAACCTTAAATAAAATTGCATCGGCGTACACAAAAGCATACTTTTGCGTAAGGGGACGTCGGTTAAAATCCAGCACTTGGTCGTCCAAATTACTGCATAAAGCCGAGACCGTACTTTTAGAAAAGGTTGTCCCACATAACTTCTTAGTAATCTCAGCTACTTTACGTGTTGAAACACCTTGGATTACCATCTCCATTAATGCCAAATCAAAGGCCTGCTCACTACGCTGGTAGCGTTTGAACAGTTGCGTTGAAAAATTACCATGCCGGAGTTTAGGAACGTGTAGTTCTAGAGACCCTACGCGGGTGGTAAGCTGACGAACCCGATAACCATTCCATGAATTGGTTCGTTCATCCGAACGTTCATAAGCCTTAGCTTTAATCTGCTCAGTCGCTTCGGATTTAAGAATTTCGTCAAGGATCTTGGCCATAATTGATTGTATGGCCTTATCCCGATCACCTAGTAATAGTTCCTTTAATTCGTCATCTTCTAAATTTAATTCAACCTTTGGCATAATGAAGTTCCTTTCAGATTTCACAAAGTCCTATTTAGAAATTACACCAATTATACGGACATAACTACTTATAAACATATAATACGAGAGGAATTAAACAAGAAGTTTTCTTTTATGAAGTGTTGCTAAAAATTAGACCGAAATCTAATTTTGGGCAGTCACTACATTGAGGAAAGCTTTTTTGCATTATTTCAGTTGCAAAATTCATCATCTTATCAGCTGAATTTAGCCACTTGTCGACATTAACAACCATTGTTCACAGATATTTGCTAAGCTACGATTAAGCAATTAAGAGGAGAGTGAGCAGATGAAGCTAACAACAACGGACTTAACAAAAAGATATGGTCAAAAAACGGTAGTTAAAAATCTGAATCTTGAAATACCGGCTCAATCGTTAGTTGCCTTTCTAGGGAATAATGGTGCTGGCAAGTCGACAACAATTTCGATGCTGATTGGTTTGTTGAAACCAACTGCTGGTCAAATTAATTTTCTTGATGAGCATAATCAACCATGCCAACCCAAAATTGGAGTAGTTTTTCAAAATAGTATTCTTGATAATGAATTGACCGTCAAAGAAAATTTGTATATTCGGGCAATGATGCAGGGAAAACAGTCGGTTGCTAATATTGGAAAAGTGACAGAGGTTTTGGGATTGAGCAACTTCCTTGAGCAAAAATATGGTAGTTTATCCGGTGGTCAAAAACGACGTGTTGATATTGCGCGTGCCTTATTGAATGACCCCGACTTTCTATTTTTAGATGAGCCAACTACAGGATTAGATATTCAAACTCGGACGGTCATTTGGCAGCTGTTAAATGATCTGCGTCAAAAAAATAATTTGACTATTTTTTTAACAACACATTACTTAGAAGAAGCTCATGATGCTAATCTGGTTTATATCGTTAATCAAGGGGCAGTCATTGCTTGTGGTTCTGCAGCAGAAATAATTGCAGCAAATACTGAGAATTATCTTGAGATTAGGACATCGCACAAGTTTGCCTTTCAAGCTAATTGTGAAAAAGTTGGTCAAGATCAGTATCGTATAATCGATCTTCCAATTTCAGCTGCGATTGATTTTCTAGCACAGAATCGAGCAGTAATTGAGCAATTTGAGTATCATCATGGCACACTTGACGATGCATTTATGAATTTAACTGGAAAGGAGCTGCAATAAAATGCTGCCATTAATAAGACGAAATTTAAAATTATTTTTCCGTAATCGAGCTGGAGTATTTTTTTCTTTGTTAGGAGCCTTAATTTCTTTTGGACTATTTATTATTTTTTTGAAGTCTAACATGTTAGATTCGTGGAAACAATTGCAGCATCCAGCCAGAGTACTTGATCTTTGGGTAATTGGCGGGACATTGGCCGTGGCCAGTATTACTACGACTTTAAGTGCTTTATCCAGAATGGTGTCAGACCTTGAATATCGGGTTTTTGATGATTTGATTTTAACTGGTTTAAGTCGCTTGAAAATTCGACTCAGTTATGTTTTGGCAGCAACAATTATTGGAACTCTATTGCAAATAGCACTTTTTTTAATAATGGTTAGTTATTTTTCTTGGGTTGATGGCATCAGTATTCCTGGATATATCACTTTTCAAGTGTTGATAGTTACAATTTTAGCATCATTTTCAGCAAGTGTGCTGAATTTCACTTTAGTTTATCGGATGAAAAATATTGATACTGTTGGTAAGTTTTCTTCAATCGTTGGGGCAGCTTCAGGATTTTTAGTGGGAATTTATATTCCAATCGGTGTCTTGCCAACTTTTGCGCAAAATTTAGTCAAGTTAACACCAGGGGCTTATGTAGCAGCAATCTATCGTCAGCTGTTGATGCATGATATACTGAAAAACGTTCAACCAAATATTTTGCATAATTTACAAAAAACACTGGGAATTGGAATTAATTTAAACGGTAATCTAACCACAAAATTGCAAAACTTTGCAATAGTTACCGGTGTAACCGTAATTTTATTAATAATTATCTTGATTACCAACAAATATGATCAAAATAAATCTGTTAGTACGGAGTGAAATAAATGGAAGTACGATTTGAAAAAAACATTATAACTGGCGAAGAAATTGAAGTAATCGTTAAAGCAAATCGTTTAACTAATAATGTCAAGAGTTTAATGGCTTATATTAATCAATTTGATCAGAAGCCGCATCGAATTCTACCAATTAAAACCAATGACAGTATCATAATTGTTAAGGTGGATGATATTATCCTAGTTGATGTGCAAAAAAATACGTTGTCAATCGAAACATTGACCGCTAAGTATCTGATACAAGAACGATTGTATAAGTTTATCCAGAAACTGCCTAAAGATATCTTTGTTCAAGTGTCAAAACATGCAGTAATTAACCTTGATTATTTGCTGTCACTTGAAGATAGCTTTGCTGGTTCGATGACTGCTAAAATGGAAAAGAGTTTGCGAACTAGTGTTAGCCGCAAGTATTTAAGCGATCTGGAAGAACATTTAGGACTTTAAAGGGTGAATTGTTATGTCAAAAAATTTCAGAAATGTAATCAATTGTTTTACAAACGGAGTCGGATATGGTGCAACAACTTTTTTATTGTTTGTTGCCTTTGATGGGTTTCAGAGTGTAACAACATTTAATGTGCTAAGTGTTTTAATCATTAGTGGGTTAATTGGGGTGCTGACTTTAGTTTTTGACCTAGATAATTGGTCATACTTGGTTGAACTGTTGCTCCATTTTCTCGGGACCTTTAGTTTGATTCTAGTGATGATGTGGTTGAATCATTGGCTGAGCTTACAAAATTGGTTGAATTTTTGCATCAGCTTTATAGGAATTTATTTAATTATCTTTTTTATTATCAAGATGAAAATAGCTTCTGATGTCAAACGGGTTAATCAAAAATTGTCTGAACGGCATCAGAAGAAATGAGTGGGATCGTCGCATTTTTTAAAATGTTGATAAAGCTAGAAAATTGAATTTGAAGTGATCTTTAAAAGTCAGATTAAATCTGATTGAAAAGATCGCTTTTTTAATAGCTGGTTAACAACATTTACAAGTAGAGCTTTGGCTTTTGATGATACTTATTTGTGCTGCGATTAAGCAACGTCTGTTTTTAAAGGAGAGTGTCAAGAATGTTGTGTAAAAAAGGAAACTTCGTCCGCATGAATTGACAATTCTAAAACATCGAATCAAGCGTGTCGTGACAGTCCTTGAATCCCCGATGTGCTCGATTCTCAAATTTATCGTTGTACTCCATTACTTGCGTCATGATAAAGCGATCGAGGGCCCCTTCGTTTGGAAACTGCTCTTTACGTCGGGCCATCTTCTTCAAGCTCTTATTGAACGACTCAATTAGGTTCGTCGAGTAGATGGTCTGACGGATCGCAGTTGGAAAACTGAAGAACGTGAATAGCTCCTCCATTTGGACTAGATTCTTGATTCGACGCTTATAACTGGACTCCTACTTAGCACTGAAAGCCGCCAATCGTTCTTTGGCGGCTTGTAGGTTCTCTGCTTGCCGAATGGCCTTAAAGTCGGTGATAATCTCCCTGCGATCGTTTTTGCGAACGTATCCTAAAAGGTTGCGCTCTGCGTGGACCCAGCACCGTTGAAACTTCGCCTGCGGGTAGTTAGCCTCAATCGCAGATTGAAGTCCAACTAAACCGTCGACGATGAACAACTGAATATCTTTAATCCCCCGTGCGCGTAATCCCTGGAGTAGTTCAGACCAAGCGGCTCCGTTCTCGGTCGGTGCGATACTGTAGTCAAGAACTGCCTTACCGCCGTCACTTCGAATTCCGATCGCTACGTTAACGGCTTCTCGTTCAACGGTACCACGGCGTAACGGAATGTAAGTAGCATCGAGGAACACACAGACGTACTGTGAGTACTTGAATTTGCGCTCGTGGAACTCTTCAACCAGGTGTTCCGTCCGCTTAGTGATGTTTGAAACCGTAGTTGGTGAGTAGTAGTGGCCGTACATTCTCTCGACCATATCAGCGATTTCACGAGTTGTGACGCCCTTGGAGTACATCTTGATGACCATTTCCTCCAGTCCATCAGTTCCGACGCATGTAAGGAGGGAAGAGGGCGTTTTGAAACTTGTTTAACCGGTCCCGTGGGATCGTCAGATTAATTTCACCGTACTTAGTGTCGATAGTGCGGGTGTACGTCCCGTTCCGGTAGTTCACGTCGTCTTTTGATCGGTCGATCCGAGTATGTGGTTCGTAGCCTAGCACCGCAGTCAGTTCATTTTGAAGGAACTGATTAGCGGCCACTTCGATTTGACGACGTAAGACTTCATTCAGGGTAATATCTTTGTCTGAAGATAGCGCTGCGATAATATCTTTGTTAAACTGGTTCATGGGGAAAGCCTCCGTATTCTGATTGGTTTTTAGCGATTTCAATCATACGGGGAAGGCTTTCCCTTTTTCAATACCCTCAAGGTATCAATTTACACAAAATATTTTACACTCCCTTCCTTTCAGATTTTACAAAGTCCTATTTAGAATTTACACCAATTATACGGACATAACCAAAAGACGGCCACCGCCCTTAAAACTTCTTGCGAAGTTTATTATACAAAGAAACTCGCAACAACATCAAGCAGATCGAAGTACTAGATTTTGTTTAACGTAGTAACAAAATAAAGGAGAGGCTACCAATGTGTGTACCTAATTTATTGCAGTTTGTACCTAATGATTATATTGCAAATAATTATTTAAAAACTAATTTTTATTTAAAAGATGTTCTATGCTATAGAAAATTGGTCTCCTTCCATTCATGCTGATGTTCCATTAGTAAAAGTCTTAGTGTCATGCTTTTCTTATTGATTAGCATGGCTTTTCTTTTGCCTTTTGATATAATTTCCTATCCAAATAGTCCAGCTTTCTTCCAGCCACATTGTTTCAAATAATCTCGAATCGACTTTTTAATGATTGAAGTATCTAACCTAGATTCAACAATTCCAACTTTACCGCTCTCCTTGTCCTGTCCAATACCAAAAGAAATACTTTTCTGATAAGTCTTTCCCTTAGAAAAGGAGATGTCTTTACTGAAAGATAGTTTACCGTTATGCATCCTAATACTTGATGTCTTACTAGAAGTGCTATCAACTTCCTTCCATTTCCCGTTATCTTTCAAAGTAACTGTAAAAGTAAACTCTTTGTCCTCATCGGAGATTCCACCCTCAGTGAAAAACCGGGCATCCATCCATTTCCATGTGCCAATAATCGAATCTCCTTCAACAGCAACTTCCCAAGGATTGTTATCAGAATTTAGAGCCTTTGGTGCATCGCTTAAAACTTTTTCTTTCTCAATCATAAGAAATCATCTCCTTCTTTTGATAATCATTACTAAACATAACTAATCTTATAATACCAAGAAGACCAGTCATATCGCCAGTAGTAAACCTGATCATACTATAACCGTAGTATACAATATCAATGATTCTAGATATAGCAAGAAGCAAAAATTGATCGATTGTCCGGCCGATTTTATTAACTAGGGGCGATGTATCATGTAGAAATGATAAGCCGACGTCCATATGGAGCCATGATGATGGGATTTTCACCAGATTAAAGCCATATTGGCCAATCGACAAGATATCGACGGCTTTGGCACAATCCTGAAGATTATTCCATGTTTCCATGGGCCTCACCTTACAAGGGAAAAGACAGCCACTGCCCTTAAAACTTCTTGCTCAATCCATTATACAGGGAAATTAAAAATCAACCAAGAACAATAAAACTGCTCTTGACAGCAAAGGAAAGCTACAACCCTAGCAAGGTCAGCAAGCAAGGCTAATAGTACTGCTGCAATGGGAAATAACAAGTGTCCAGTAGGGCGGTCCAAGAGCGGGCACAAATCCTACCAGACAGTACAATTACAAAAGTAAAGAAGGTCATAAAATCAGCTACTAGAGGGAACTGTGGTAAAAGACAAATAAGATGTTTAAATGATGACTATAAAGTCAAGTCAGATAAACAGGTATTTGAGCATATAAATTGCTTTTGACGTTTTACTTACTTATAATAAGTACAATAATAAATGACTAGTAAAAGGCGGGTAAAACAATGGATAAATTTAAAAATATTATTATTGGATTTGGTAAGGCGGGTAAGACATTAGCTAAGTACTTGGCGCAGCATGATGAGACCGTGCTTCTGATCGAACGATCAAAACAAATGTATGGAGGGACTTGCATCAATGTTGGCTGCCTACCATCTAAAAATTTAATTTTAAATGGTCAACGTGGCTTAGACTTTACTACGGCAGTAAATAAGCGTGGTGAGATGACTAGACAGTTGCGAGACAAAAACTATCACATGGTGGCTGATGAACCACTAGCAACGGTTTGGAATGGGTCAGCCCGTTTTATCGACAATTATGTTTTGGCAGTCGTAATGAGTGATGGAACAACTAAGAAGGTGAGAGGTGAACGCATCTTCATTAATACTGGAGCGGTTCCAAATTGGCCATCAATCCCAGGGCTAGAATTTGGTCAGCGGATTTTTACGTCTAAAGAAGCCATGGAATTGAAGAAACAACCGAGACGACTAGCAATTATTGGCGGCGGTTATATTGGCCTTGAATTTGCTGGAATGTTTAATTCATTTGGTACGCATGTAACGATTTTCGACCAACATACCAGATTGTTAGAGCGCGAAGATCCTGATATTGCGACCGAGGTCGTAACAGATCTGACTGACGCAGGGATCGAGATTAAATCGGAGACTCAACTAACTCAAGTAAAAGATAATGGTGAGAAGGTTACGTTATATTATCAACAAGGTGATCAAACTAACACTGCGGAATTTGATGCGGTATTAGTTGCAGTCGGTCGGCGACCTAATATAAGTAGTTTAGGACTAGAAAATACTGATATTGCTTTAACCAATCGCGGTGCTATTCAGGTCAATGATCATTTAAGAACTACAGTACAAAACATTTGGGCTTTAGGTGACGTTAATGGTGGACCTATGTTCACTTATGTCTCATTGGATGATTTTCGTATTATCATAGATCAATTGTTTGGTAAGGGAAATCGCTCAACGGCTGATCGATCGGTAATACCAACTGCTTCATTCCTAAATCCACCGCTGGCCAACGTTGGCTTAAATGAGCGTCAGGCCAAGAGTGCAGGTTATAACTTTCAAACTTTCAAGCTATCAGTTAAGGCGATTCCAAAGGCCCGTGTTTTAGAAGATCAACGTGGACTCTATAAGGTAATCATTGATCAAAATACACATTGTATTTTAGGGGCAACTTTGTATGCCGCTGAGGCTCATGAAACTATTAATCTAATTGCATTAGCGATAAAGGCCAAATTACCCTATGAAAAATTACGCGACATGATCTATACTCACCCAACAATGTCTGAAGCCTTGAATGACCTTTTTAAGACTCTGGTTGTGAAAAACTAGCACCCTAGAAGCATAAAGAAAGAACCGTTTGGAATTTCAAATGAAACTCTAAACGGTTCTTCTTCTTAGGAGGCTTATGTCATAAACCCTCTAATAAATTACCTATATTAGTCCACTAAAGGCCATCCAATCATGATCAGATAGTAAACCTATTTATAACTACTAAACCTAAGCTTAATAGTAACATTACTATTCCAACGAACATCATACCTATTGATGATCTATCACCTGTTTGAGGTAATCTACTTGTTTTATCGTACGTTTTACCTTGAGTGTAAGCCTTTGGTATTACCTTATTTTCATTATTAGGAACTTGAGGTTTCTTAGGCGTTGTCGGGTTATTAGGAACCTGGGGCTTCTTAGGCGTTGTCGGATTATGGGTATTAGTAATATTGTAACCATCAACAGTACTTGTGTACCCCGCAACTGCATCTTCCGTAACTGTGTAGGTAATCTTCTTACCATTAGCATAAGCAGCTAGGTTGTCAAAACTGTACTGCCAGTTATCACTAGCACTAACTTTCTTGCTTGCAACTTGTTGACCATTGGCCAATAAGTTCACTGTGATTGAACTTGGACGGATTCCATCTTGATTGTTGTTATCGTTCCAAGTCTTTGTTCCGGATACCTTAACAGTGGCAGGAGTGTGGTTGTTAGTTACGTTGTAACCATCAACAGTACTTGTGTACCCCGCAACTGCATCTTCCGTAACTGTGTAGGTAATCTTCTTACCATTAGCATAAGCAGCTAGGTTGTCAAAACTGTACTGCCAGTTATCACTAGCGCTTACCGTCTTACTTGCGACTTGTTGACCATTGGCCAATAAGTTCACTGTGATTGAACTTGGGCGGATTCCATCTTGATTGTTGTTATCGTTCCAAGTCTTTGTTCCGGAAACCTTGACGGTGGCAGGAGTGTGACAGTTGATTACGTTGTAACCATTAACAGTACTTGTGTATCCCGCAACTGCATCTTCCGTCACCGTGTAGGTAATCTTCTTACCATTAGCATAAGCAGCCAGGTTGTCAAAACTGTATTGCCAGTTATCACTAGCACTAACTTTCTTGCTTGCGACTTGTTGACCATTGGCCAATAAGTTCACTGTGATTGAACTTGGACGGATTCCATCTTGATTGTTGTTATCGTTCCAAGTCTTTGTTCCAGATACCTTAACAGTGGCAGGAGCGTGACAGTTGATTACGTTGTAACCATTAACAGTACTTGTGTATCCCGCAACTGCATCTTCCGTCACCGTGTAGGTAATCTTCTTACCATTAGCATAAGCAGCCAGGTTGTCAAAACTGTATTGCCAGTTATCACTAGCACTAACTTTCTTGCTTGCGACTTGTTGACCATTGGCCAATAAGTTCACTGTGATTGAACTTGGACGGATTCCATCTTGATTGTTGTTATCGTTCCAAGTCTTTGTTCCTGAAACTGAGGTTTTCTCAATCTTATCGATAATTTTAATAACGGCACCTTTTGAATCAAAATTTGTAGAAGTTACGATTACCGTATCTGCTAATTGATATCCCTTAGGTGCACTGACCTCTTTCAATTGGTAACTATCACGTAACAACCCATAGATAGTGCCCTGTCCTGAGGAATCTGTTGTGATAGTTCCTACAACTTCTCCAGTTGACTGTCGAATTACATCAAAGGTAGCACCATGTAATGGATTGCCAGATTCATCCACCTTTTTTATTGTTAAACTATAGTTATATCCGTTTGCAGTACCATTTGCCTCTTGATAATATACTGTATTAGTATATTCATTCATCTTATGGTCGTTATACGAATAACTTGATGAATTTTTAATTTGTTCTCCGTTAATCAACTTATGAGAAGGCTTTACCTTATAGGTGATAGAGAAACCCTGATTGATATTACCAAGATTCACAGAAAAAGATGAGCCATTGAATTCAGGGGTATATTTTTCAGTTACTTCTTTATAGTTAGCCAATGACCAATAGTTATTGGCGTCCTTAACCCAAGTTCCAGTTGCAATTTTTATGCTTGACTGTTCGTAATTAACTCCAGCAGAATTAAGAATATCCTTAATAATAACATTATTCCGTTTAGAATTAGTTGTGTTTATAACAATACGGTAGATAAGTTCATTGTTATTATAATCCATCCATCCATATTTATAAAAATCAATATCATTATCACCTTTATTAACTTTATAGCTTATACCCGTGCTATCGATAGTAACTACATTCCCGTTTATTTTAATTGTTGCAGGGAGTGTTGTGTCCTTTTTCACCTTTTCTGTATCAGCCATTATTTGCATATTAATATGGCCGGTAACATCATCATGTGTATCTACATAGTCCGTGTATGTTAAGACCAACGTCTTTTTTTCTTTATTAATAATCGCACTAGCAACCGTAGTCGTCCCATCAGGAGCGTAGACATTAAATGATTGATCTCTAATAAAATCCAACTCATTAGGAAGTGATATTGTCGTATAATCTCCGGATCTTACTGAATTAGGAACAGAAAAGTCAAAAGAGAATTCTGTAGTTCCTCCACCTGAGATCTCCTTAGTTGATGATCTCTGATTGGTAATTGTAATATCAACGCTAGTTCCTTTATTATATGCAGATGGGGAACTATTATTCTTAGAAATACTATTAACTGATGGGCCCTGATTAGTATTAGCCCCACCATTAGAAGTCGAGTATTGACTATTACTTATATAATTACGGTCCTCCTGAACTGGCTGATTATTGTCAGTTGGTGCTCTCGGTTGTGCTTCTGTATTAGTAACTTGCTTCTGAGACGTCTGATCGTCCGAAGAACTAGTATTATCTGTGGTATTACTATTAACGGTACTTATCTGCGGTTCTTCCTGTTGATTAATAACAGTCCCGGACCCCGTACCGTTCTGAGTAATATTTGTCTTGCTATCAGCATATACGATCATACCACTATTAGATGATATCCATATTGACCCTAATAACGAAAATAAGACTAGTCCCATCATAAATAAAAGTCGACGATGCCTGGATTTATTACTCATACTGTTGCCTCCTTCTTTGTTTTCTATGCGCAATACTAAAGATTATCACACACCCCTATATTACCATATTTTTATAGGAAATTTCACACTAACTTCACTAACCGTCAATAGTGACATCACTAGTATTAGCGTAGTTATCAAACATATGTTCCCAATGACATAACAAAGGCGCTGTATCGACAGTGAAAAAGCCGGCACAGCGCCTTTTGTTATATTCAAATTCTGGTCTCCTCTATAGGATTTCTCATTTTCATATTCATACCTAATCTAACAGTACGAACTACCAAGAGAACATATTATCTATACTTTATAAAACGAGGCTGGGAAAAAAGTCTCAAAACTTAAAAACCGTTAGAAATCACGTTACTAAAAACGTTGATTCCTAGCGGTTTTTAATATAACTATTTTCTAAAATTTATCTGAAAATATAGTTTTTTCCCAGCCTCTTACTTATAAGAGAATTGCTATACAAATTTGTTCAATTTTCTTTCATGAAAAATTAGTAAAAATATACCCCAAGAGCTTATATATCTCCCAATCTTAAATTATTAATATCTTGAGATTTGTGTACTTTAACATACTTTCTTAAGTCATGAATAGGGATAAACAGTTCATTTGCATCTATAGGATCATCTAAAGTCAATCCCATTCCTGTTTTTGGAATATTAGATTGAAAGGCTTATATGGCCGGGACCTGCTTCTCTTTGCACGTTTAGACTCGGTAGCCAGCTTACTCCAAAATATTCCGTATTAAACAAAACATAAACTTCAAGAAGAAAAAAGACCAAGTCACAACCGTAAAAACTATTAAAGTCGACTTGACTTTTATCAAAACAGTCGTACAATGTTTTTAATTAGATTAAAGGTATAAATTACTTTTATTTAAAAGTGATTTATACCTTTATTTAAAATAATTAAGCAAATGAGGTGCGGATTTTGGGAGTCCAAAATATTAAGCGGTCAAGTATCTGGAAGATTCGGTTGTCAACAGCAACGATGACGTTGATTCCTGCAGCAGTCGGAATTAATTATGTTGCCAAGGCGTTTGCCGAAGGATTAAAATTACCGGTTTGGTTAGGAACGTTGGGAACTTTTCTGGCAAGTATGTTAGCTGGCCCGGTGGCTGGTGCAATTAGTGGCTTTATTAATAACGTCATTTATGGATTGACGCTATCACCGGTTTCAACGGTCTACGCAATTACTAGTATTGGAATTGGGATTGCCGTTGGGGTCCTCCACGCCAAGGGATGGTTTTCATCCACAAAGAAAGTATTCGTATCCGCTATTATTATTGCAATTGTATCTGCTGTCATTTCAACACCACTCAATGTCATTTTTTGGGGTGGCCAAACTGGGATTCCTTGGGGTGATTCAATTTTTGCTGCGATGATCGCTAATCACATTCCGGTTTGGATTTCATCATTTACTGATGAATTTATTTTGGACATTTTGGATAAAGTTGTTGTTGCCTACTTGGCATTCTTTATCTATCGGCAACTGCCACAGCGAATGATTCGCTTTTTCAGGGATGATAAATAATGAATGAACCAAATTCAATTTTACAAGGTTCGGTAGCTCACCGTGGCTGGACGTCGGTAGTTGATCCGGTAACGAAATTATTGATGGCCCTTGATCTGGCCTTACTAAGCTTTTGTTTCACCAATTTGTTAGTTGAAATTGCGCTTGTATTCGTTGCGCTAGTGATTCTACTGATTTCGAAAGCCGGCAAGTCGGCGGTTCACGCAATTGAATTCAGCTCATTCTTAATTTTTACAATGCTGATTATTCAGGGCCTCTTTTACAGTCACAATCAGACTCTGTTGGTTTCAGTGGTCGGGATTCGATTCTATCAAGAAGGGCTGTTGTATGCAGCAACGATGGGGTGTCGAATTTTTGTCATTATTTTAGCAACCAGCTTTTTTATGACAACGACTACAGTGTCAGAAAATTCTAAATATTTGGAGCAGGTCGGTCTCTCTTATAAAGCGGTCTATGTATTGATGTCGGTTTGCTATATTTTACCGGAAATGATGGCCAACATGAAAAAAATTCAAATGGCGCAACGGGCACGTGGCATTAATCAACAGAAAACCATTCTTGAAAAGATTAAATCAATTTTACCAGTGCTGGTTCCGTTAGTGATCAAAACGCTTGATCAATCAATGGAACGGTCGATCGCCCTGCGATTACGTGGATTTAACAGTCCCCATCGGGTAGCACTAAAATCGGCAAATCTTTATCGGCACGAAATGGTTAATCATCGTGGCTTGAGTTTATTAGCAATTATATTGATTGGGTGGAAATTATGGATAATCGGCAGCAAATTCATTTAGAAAATTTAAGTCTACGTTACCGAGGGATTGAAACATCTGCGCTAAAACATATTTCGGTTGACGCCGAATTTGGGCACGTTATTGGCATCATTGGTAATCATCATGCAGGTAAAACATCGTTATGTCGGGCATTAGCCGGAATTGTACCAACAATTATTTCAGGTGATGTAACGGGAACCATTCAAGTTGGATCATTATCGCCAAATTTAGATTGGCAGAAGTATAATCAGCAAACCGGTGTTGTGCTGCAGAATCCGGCTGGTCAATTGAGTGGGCTTGCCGATACGGTTGCCGATGAAATTGCGTTTGACCTCATTAATCAAGGAGTTCCAGCCGATCAAATTAAACGGCGAGTCCTCAATGTTGCCGATCAGTTGGGGTTAGGCGACCAATTAAATCAATCACCGGGAACGCTGTCTGGCGGACAAAAACAACGGCTGGCAATTGCCACAGCAATCGTAACTGATCCGTCAATTTTGGTTTTAGATGATCCCACCAGTGAAATGGATCCACTTGGACGTCAGCATTTCTTCAGTTGGTTAGTCAGTGTTGAAAAAAAGACGATCTTCATTGTGTCAAATGAAGTCGACGATCTCTGTGAAATTGCTGACCAAATTTGGGTTCTGAAAGCTGGCGAGTTAGTTGCGGCAGGAAAACCGCTGACTGTTTTTAATCATCTGAAGCCGGACTGGCAGCTTGCTGAACCGACTGTGTTTCGATTGGCAAAATTAATGAAGTGGTCAATCCCTGGTGCAGCAGACGAATTTCCGGTTACCAATCAACAATTAGAGGAGGCTTATTATGCCGCAAATTGAAATTAGTGGGTTGCGTTACACCTATCCAGAACACTCATTTCAGGTGGAAATTGATCGGCAATCTTTTGACAGTCCACTAACCGCAATTGTTGGTCAGAACGGCGCTGGTAAATCAACTTTGTTAAAGTTACTGATCGGATTGATAACACCGCAAGAAGGGACCATTATGATTAATGGCGTTTCAATAGATGAGTTAAAACCACAGGCAAAGTTGAAACAAATTGGCGTGACATTTCAAGATCCAGATGATCAATTATTTAACGCAACGGTTCAAAAAGAAGTGGCTTGGGGGCTTTCTCAAATTGAATCGGATCAATTGATGATTAAAAAAGCGGTTGATCAAGCTTTGATTGCGGTTGGATTAGCTGATAAAGCAGCCGAAAATCCATATGACCTTTCGTTATCTGAACGAAAGTTATTAACGTTTGCAACGGTTTTGGCCATTAATCCTGCAATTTATTTGTTTGACGAGCCGATGATGTCGTTAGACTGGCCCAGTCGAAAGCGAATGACTAACATTTTTCATCAACTTGTAAAAAGTGGTCATCAGGTGATCACGATTACTCATGATATGGATTGGGTAGCGGCTGAATTTTCGACAGTTCACGTGATGGCGCATGGTCAGATTGCCTTTTCCGGGACACCTTCAGCCTTATTTGGTAATTCAGGACTGGTTAAGCGGGTGGGATTGCTGCCACCAAGAATTATGACGATAACGAGTGCATTAGGTGATCACTCGGTTTATTTAACCCCAGAGGATTACTGCAGGAAGCATAAACAAGTTGTCAACAATTTAAATTGATAAAGATGATAATAGCAACATCTAATTAAAAGTAACAAACATTAAAGAGTGGGACGAAAGGCGGTTACGTGGCAGGAAGTTGCCTTTTGGCGCACATTTCCGCTCGGTAATAATGATGATAATAGTAGCATTTAATTAAAAGTAATAAACATTAAGGATTGGTCATTGTGGTGACCAATCCTTTTGCATATAATGAAAATATTAACCTTGAATTTACACTTTAAGTGCAACACTAATTAAATAAAGAATGGCCCATAGCCAAATTTCTGTAAAATGATGTTTGCGAAAACAATCATGAAAGGAATTCAGCCATGGACCACTACAAGCATATTACCATAGATGAACGGGAAACCATCTTTTTAATGAGGAATCATGGAAACTCACTTCTTGAGATTGCCAGCTATACCAAGAAAAGTTACTCAACCATTTCTCGAGAATTAAGTCGTAATTCTACTGGTAAATCCTATTCACCTTCGAAGGCTCAGGAGAAGTACAAACAGCGCAAAGAGAAGCAGGTCCCGACCATATAAGCCTTTCAATCTAATATTCCAAAAACAGAAATGGGATTGACTTTAGATGATCCTATAGATGCAAATGAACTGTTTATCCCTATTCATGACTGTTAAAGTACACAAACCTCAAGATATTAATAATTTAAGATTGGGAGATATATAAGCTCTTGGGGTATATTTTTACTAATTTTTCATGAAAGAAAATTGAACAAATTTGTATAGCAATTCTCTTATAAGTAAGGCCAATAGGGTATAGTCTTGAAGGCTAAACGAAATTAATACTATAGCCTAATCTCAAGAGTAATTGCTATTAGAAAATACGCTTCAGGTAATATTACCGGTACACGAATACCATAAATCGTCACTGTTGTTGGTCCAAAGTTTGCATGAAGGACCAGTCTCACAAAATTCAATGGTCAATTGTGCCAAGATAGGTGGTCGTTCATCCGCCATTCGAGCGGTTTCCCGATTGTAGGGACTGGCTGACAATGCTCAAGGGCGAAGTTCTTCTTGTCCGGGTGGTCTTCCCGGGCTAGAAGAAGACTCGTATTTGAAATTGCGCAGTGGGGTTTCTGCGTGAGTTCAAATCGATGTCCGCCCTGTTCCAGCGTTGTCAGCCGGCCCCGGAAGTCGGACTAGGGCGCGCATCGGCTGACGAACAGGAATCCACCAACGACATGTTTCAACTCTATGTGAAACCACAAAAGTTACAATTAGTTGCGGTTTTAGGTGCGTATTACTATGACTTTGGCCGGAGTATGCTATGATTAAATACATAGATAATCAGGAAGTTATCATGATTAAAGCTGGGCACTGGGAGGTACTTATGCAGACATTAATACAGACATTTATGGATCGGCGGAGTGATTTGCTCACTGCGTTGTGGCAACACTTGGGGATTTCTTTGGCCGCGCTAGTCATTGCAATGGTGATTGCGATTCCACTGGCGATTTGGGTCGTTCGCCGACCACGGTGGGCCGAGGGGTTATTGCAATTGACCAGTGTTTTGCAGACCATTCCGTCGCTGGCACTATTGGGATTGCTGATTCCGCTAGTCGGTATTGGCACGGTGCCCGCGGTGATTGCGCTAGTGATTTACGCGTTGTTGCCAATCTTTCAAAATACTTATTTAGGGATCTCGGAAATCGACGCGTCAATTGAAGAAGCGGCCGATGCGTTTGGAATGTCGCGGATGCGCAAGTTGTTCAAAGTTGAACTGCCGATTGCCTTGCCACAAATCATTGCCGGGATTCGGACCGCCCTAGTGCTCATTATCGGGACGGCGACGTTAGCGGCTTTGATTGGTGCTGGGGGTCTAGGGACGTTTATCATGCTTGGGATTGACCGTAATGATACGTCGTTGCTGTTGATTGGGGCCATTTCGTCAGCGCTATTGGCGATTCTGTTGAGTGCACTCGTGCGCTGGTTCCAGACGGCTAAACCCCGCCACGCGTTGATCGTGTTCGTGGGTATTTTGGCGTTACTCGGTGGTGGCGCGTACAGCGTTTATGCCAATCGAGTTGAAACAATTACAATTGCAGGTAAACTCGGGTCCGAGCCTGACATCTTGATCAATATGTACAAACAATTGATTGAAGCTGAAGACGACCACATCCACGTGACCTTGAAACCGAACTTTGGTAAGACGACCTTCTTATTCAGCGCTCTGAAGAATAATCAGATCGACATTTACCCAGAATTCACTGGTTCCGTATTGGAAACTTTGGTGAAGGGCAATAATCCGGCCAGTCAAACGGCTAATCAGACTTATCAGTTAGCCAAAAAGCGGCTAGCTAAGCAGGAACAGATGACTTACTTGAAGCCGATGCAGTACAACAATACGTACGCCCTGGCCGTCACTAAGAAGTTCCAACAAGAACACCATTTGAAGACCATCAGCGATTTAACACAAGTCGAATCGATCCTCAAACCAGGGATGACGCTCGAATTTATCGACCGCGATGATGGCTTGAAGGGAATCAAGAAGACGTATGGCTTGGATGTTACGGCCAAATCGATGGAACCGGCATTGCGCTATGAAGCGATTAGCAAGGGGAAAATCAATCTGGTGGACGCCTACGCAACGGATAGCGAATTACGACAATATAACTTGGCGCTGCTGAAGGATGATAAGCACTTCTTCCCGACGTATCAAGGGGCGCCACTCATGAAGACCAGCTTTGCTAACAAACACCCGAAAGTCGTCCAAGCATTGAATAAGTTAGCTGACAAGATTTCCGAAACCGATATGCAAGAGATGAACTATGAAGTCAATGTCAAAAAGAAATCGGCTTCCACAGTCGCACATAACTATCTCGTCAAACACGGCTTGTTAAAGGAGGAACGCTAATGACAACGGCAATTGAATTTCAGCACGTCCAAAAAGACTTTAATGGGCAAACCGTGATTCCCGATTTGAATCTAATGGTCGATCAGGGTGAACTGTTCGTCCTAGTGGGCACCTCTGGCAGTGGCAAGACGACGTCGCTTAAAATGATTAATCGTTTGGAACCCTTAACGGCCGGAAAAATCCTGGTCAACGGGGCCGACACCACCACGGTACCAGTACGGGATTTGCGGTGGCAGATGGGGTACGTCTTGCAACAAATCGCTCTATTTCCAACCATGACGGTAGCACAAAATATCGCGGTGATTTCCGAGATGAAGGGGACGGCGAAGAAGACTATCAATCAAACGATTGACGAGTTATTGACGGAAGTCGGCCTGGACCCCCAAGAATACCGCGACCGGATGCCATCAGAATTATCTGGTGGTGAACAACAACGAATCGGTATTTTGCGGGCAATCGCAGCGCAACCCGATATTGTGTTGATGGATGAACCGTTCAGTGCGCTGGACCCAATTTCGCGGCAACAATTACAAGATCTAGTCCTAGGGTTACACGCCCGCTATCATAATACGATCGTCTTTGTGACCCATGATATGAACGAGGCGCTCAAACTAGGCGACCGCATTGGGGTCATGCAACATGGACAGCTCGTCCAAGTCGACACACCAACGGCACTGGCCCAACATCCGGTCAATGACTTCGTGCGGGACTTCTTCGGTGCGAGTCGTGCGAAAAACGTGTATGACGTTTACGTGGGCCGCGTCGGGCTCGTCCAAGGCTATCTCAAAACTGCGCCGGACGTGGCGGATGGCCGTATTCAGTCACTAGATATTCAGGCGACGTTGCGGACGGCCTTTACCGCCTTGACCGACCATGATTACTTGGCGGTCACGGAAGATGATCACGTGGTGGGTTACCTGGACCGACAACGGGTCGTCGCTTATCTGAGTCAGCATGAAGAAGTATCTTAGTCGTCAACTAGCCCGGATTACTTTAGACTAGGTGCTAGTTAGTGAACAATAATTTGATCATGAGAATTTAGGAGTCAATTAAGGAGGTCTCAGTAATGACGGAACAATATGATGTCGTTGTAATTGGTGGTGGTCCGGCTGGTAACGCGATAGCAAGTGGCTTACAGGCGCAAGGTAAGTCGGTGCTGATCGTTGAAGCTGACTTATGGGGTGGTACTTGTCCGAACCGCGGGTGTGACCCGAAAAAAATCTTGTTGAGCGCCGTTGAAGCCCAACAGGCAGCCCAACATCTCCAGCATCAAGGCTTAACAGGAACACCGACGATTGATTGGCCGGCCCTGATGGCGCATAAACGAGGCTATACCGATGGCATTAATGATGGCACGCTTAAGGGGCTGCAGCACCAAGGCATCGCGACCTTACATGGTCAGGCCCATTTTCAAAACGACGGCCAGCTAGCAGTCGGTGACCAAGTCGTAAGTGCGACGGATTACGTGATTGCGACCGGACAACGCCCAGCAATTTTGCCGATTACCGGACAAGAATATTTCAAGACTAGTACGGACTTTTTAGATTTGGATGAGATGCCTAAGCGCGTGACTTTCGTGGGTGGGGGCTATGTTGGCTTCGAGCTGGCAGCGATTGCGAATGCTGCCGGCGCCGATGTCCACGTGATTCATCATAATGACCGGCCACTCAAAGCCTTCGATACGGACCTCGTCCAAGATTTGATGGCGACCATGACTGCGGACGGTGTCACTTTTGACTTGAACACGGACCTCCAAGCCATCGAACAGACCGACGACGGCCTGCAATTGACGGCACCTGACTTTGAGCTGACGACGGACCTCGTGATTAGTTCAGCGGGGCGGATTCCGAATGCGGACCAGTTAGGACTCGAAAACGTCGGTGTCACGTTTAACCGTCACGGGATTCAAGTGAACGATCGACTACAGACGGCCAATCCGCATATTTACGCGATTGGTGACGTGAGCGATACGCCCGTACCTAAGTTAACGCCAGTAGCGGGTTACGAAGCGCGTTACTTGGTTCAACAACTGACCCAGCCGGGAGCGGCAATCACGTATCCCGTCATCCCGACCCAAGTCTTTGCTGTACCTAAGCTAGCACAAGTGGGCCTTAGTGCGACGGATGCGGCTGACCAGCCGGATAAATATCGCGTGAATACGCTGGATATGACCAAATGGTTCTCTTATTACCGTTTTGGCGCACGACAAGCACAGGCCAAGGTCATTATTGATCAGGCTAGCGGGCAAGTCGTCGGTGCGACACTGTTGAGTGATGTCGCGGATGAAATGATCAATTACCTGACGTTACTGATTGAAAAACACGTCACTTTAGCCCAATTACAACAACTCGTATTAGCCTACCCAACACCAGCCAGTGACCTGCAGTATCTGTACTAGCTAGCGAGAACTGGCAACTGGTTGAAACACGGTCATGAATCGTGATTGAAATGGGCTAGTTCTTAAGTTCAAAAGCGGCCAGCTGAAAACTGCTGGAAAAAGTGCGTGTTCGTGTAAACTTGCAGTAATAGATTCGTCCTATTCCGGCTTCCAGGCATTCTGGGCAATAGCCGTGACGTGGTGGACACAGATTTAAGCCGAAACCCACGTCTTAAATACTGGTCTTCCACGTTGCCCGCGATATTGCCGGAACGTGCTCGAGCCAGACTGGGACTTCCGGTTAGCTACGCCAGAACGCCAAGCGGAAATGCGCCGCTTAACGCTCTAGCTAGGCTAATCCTCAGTCCCAACCCGTCTGGACCTCACACTCTGAAAGTCACTTGGCCTTGCCCAGAATACCTTCCAGCCGGGATGGTATTCGAAAGGCGGACATGTGTGGACTCAACTTTTAAAGAGTTGTTCGTTCACGTTTAGTAAACAGTCATTTTGATACCTAGCTGTAAAACTAGCCGTCAATAAGCGCCATTCCGATATACTCGTATTGGCGAAAACTCAATATTACTGAAAGGGGCATGGATTTTCTTTAGTCGTCCAATAAGGTATACCCTAATGGTCTTTTTTATTTCTGTGCTATACTAGGAATTGCAAGTGTTCATTAGAACTGTCCAAAGGAGAATTAGAAATGGCTAAAATCGGTTATGCGCGTGTGAGCTCCAAGGAGCAACATTTAGATCGACAGTTAGTGGCTTTAAAAGACGTTGATAAATTATTTACGGATAAATTAAGTGGGGCTAACGCTAATCGGCCAGAACTGCAAAAAATGCTGGCTTATATTCGTGAGGGTGATATTGTCCTGGTCACTGAATTAGATCGCTTAGGCAGAAGCAACCAGGATTTAACTAAGATTATGAACACCATTCAAAATAAGGGGGCCACCTTAGATGTGTTAAATTTACCGTCCATGACAGGGATTGCGGATCCTAACTTGCGTCAACTGATGACTAACCTCATCATTGAACTGTATAAGTATCAGGCGGAAAGCGAACGTAAGCGGATCATCGAACGTCAGCAACAAGGGATTGCCTTAGCTAAGCAGCAGGGTAAATATCATGGGCGCAAACCCCAATACACCCAAGACGATCCCCGCTTGCAACATGCTTTTAAGCTTTATCAGGCGGGCATGAGTGATGTAGATGTGGCTCGTAATACCGGGATTAAACGGACGACCTTTATCAGATATCGCAAAAAGTTTAATATAAAAAGATGAGACTTATATGTCAGGTAAATTAAAAACCGTTTTTTATGAGCAGCAAAATTAATGGTCTATAATATGACATATGGAGATTCTTATTGGTCTCCTTCCATTCATGCTGATGTTCCATTAGTAAAAGTCTTAGTGTCATGCTTTTCTTATTGATTAGCATGGCTTTTCTTTTGCCTGTTCTCAAAAAAGCCCGCTACCTTCCCCACGAGGTAACGGGCCTTTTGATATTATGCAATAGTAACTTTAGTCCTGTTGCTAACAGTATTACATCACGTGAACCATATAATTTCCTATCCAAATAGTCCAGCTTTCTTCCAGCCACATTGTTTCAAATAATCTCGAATCGACTTTTTAATGATTGAAGTATCTAACCTAGATTCAACAATTCCAACTTTACCGCTCTCCTTGTCCTGTCCAATACCAAAAGAAATACTTTTCTGATAAGTCTTTCCCTTAGAAAAGGAGATGTCTTTACTGAAAGATAGTTTACCGTTATGCATCCTAATACTTGATGTCTTACTAGAAGTGCTATCAACTTCCTTCCATTTCCCGTTATCTTTCAAAGTAACTGTAAAAGTAAACTCTTTGTCCTCATCGGAGATTCCACCCTCAGTGAAAAACCGGGCATCCATCCATTTCCATGTGCCAATAATCGAATCTCCTTCAACAGCAACTTCCCAAGGATTGTTATCAGAATTTAGAGCCTTTGGTGCATCGCTTAAAACTTTTTCTTTCTCAATCATAAGAAATCATCTCCTTCTTTTGGTAATCATTACTGAACATAACTAACCTTATAATACCAAGACTAGTCATATCGCCAGTAGTACTCCTTTCATTTTTGCGTATCTTCGGAAAGCCGGAAGGTATCGACGAACTGCTTGTATTCCGAGCTGGAAGTTCCAAAGGATTCGAGGCCATAGAGGCCAGCGGACGAGTAAACGACCTCTCGACGCATGATCACCGAGGAGTCCTCGCTATCGTGACCGGTGTAGGAAATGGCCATATGCCCGTCCACGGTGGTGAAGGAATACTTGTCAATCTGCAGAAGACGAGCGACATTGGTCAAGACCTTACGTTTCTGCGCGTCATTGAACCCCTTGGAGTCCTCGACTTGCTTCCGGGTGAATTTGGTGACGGACACAGCGTAGTTGATGTGATCCTTGTCATTGACCGTCGAATAGCGGGCATAAGCACCGGTGGGATCCTTATAGGTGTCCTTCTCCGGAACGCCCGGGAAATAGACGGAATAGCCCAGATCCTTGGACGTGAACTTCTTCCAGCCCTGGGGGGCAGTGACGGAGGAAGTGGCTTTGTTCGCCGATGGGGCAGTCGACTGGGAGGAACCGCAGGCGGCCAGACCTGTCGTGAAAGCCATCGTTGCTATGACAGCGGAAATCCGCCTGAAAGACCTTTTCATATCAAACCTCTTTTTCTTTCTTGTCGTTTCTTGCTTTTTCATTGTAACACCTTCTAAAGTATGCGGATAAAAATAATCTGGAATGGTTTTATCTTCAATTAAACACTGAATAATATATTTCCAAGGACTCCGCTTTTGATCATCAAGCTCTTGAGGTAGTGAACTTTTAAATATTGAACGCCACTTGGGGTCTTGGCGCCGCTTTTTAAACTGTTTTTTAAAAGCTTTGGTATATTTAATTACTCTCGCTATTTATTTTGAAGACTCCAATGCGTCATCGGAGCTAAGCAATTGATCTAATTCTTTAAGGTTACGGGCTTCGGGTAGCTTTTCTTTTCCAGATAGATCATCAATAACTTCTTGAATCTAATTTTTTAACTGCCGATTAGGGATTGAATAATATTTAGGTAAACCATCATGAGCAACTGTTGTTAATGTCATGCGCATAAAATCAGAAATTGTTAGACCATGATTAGCCAATACGTCTTTGGCTTTACTTTTAATAGTTCCGTCAATTCGAGCTTCAATTCTTGCCATTCTCATCACCTCAGTAATATTGTACGTTGTCTGGCGTACAAATTCAACCGTATTTAACTAGGTTAAACTCTTTACAGAACGAGCAAAGCTTCCTACATTAAAGACAACCATACAGTCAGAAAGCCGGGAGCAAGCTGCTTTTTTAGTATTTCTTATGATATACTTAGATTAAAAGTCAAGGTGGCCTTTATGTTTTTATTAAAACTACATGATTTAATCAAGCATAATTATGAAAATGGCTTGTATTCCAAAGATTACAGCTATAGGTCTAATAATTCTAATAGCCTATCAGACTTTGATAAAGGAAAGTTTCAAGCTCTGACTGATTATCAAAGTGGAAAAGCGTTCAAACACTATCCTAAATTACTATTTGAATTTTTAAATTTTGTTTTTTTACGAAAGATGCAGGAAATCGTAAATTTCATAAATGGATATAACTATGAAATGAGAAGACTGCAAAAAATGGATAAAAATTAGATTAGCTAATTATTGTTGTCGGCCTTTGAACCACTGGTCGCCACAACCTTAGCGGTGGCTTTCTTGGGGACCAAGTTGACGGCGGCGAGCGTCTTGGGTTCATTATTGATCATCCTGTGCACCCTGATTCAGTCGCTGCCACTCAAACGAATCTTGGATCTTTTGCACCTTGCCAAGCACTAACCATAACCTTTGATAATGAAAGTTGCCCTTACATTAGTCCATTTAAGTAGTGATCGATAAGGAGAGATGCTCAATGTACAACCAAATTACCATTACGCCAACCGAACTGGTCGTTTCCCCGGCCGGCCTCGACCGCCTCTGGGCGCTGAAGGGAGCCATTCGGGTGCCTTGGAGGCACGTGACTGAACGTACCACGCTTTTCTTTAGCACGATGACGACGAATTCCATGATCAGGCAAATTGGGCAACTGTACATCAAGCCATCCTTGATCAATCCAGTTATAGACCGTCTTGTAGGTAATCCCAACTACATGGGCAACTTGTTCAGGGGACCACTTCTGGACTTGAATCTTTTCCTCGATTAAGTGTTTAAGGTTTTTAGTGAGCGAAGACTTCCGCCCCCGTTGACTAACCTTGCGTTCAAAGTCAGTTTGCGCTAGCTCAGCCCGGTACCCACTATTTAGCCGGTGAAGTTCGTTAAAGATGGTGGCCTTACTAAAGCCTAAGTAGTTAGCGATGTATCGCAAGGAACGTCCTTCATTATGAAGCGTTTCAATGATAACACGGTTCTGGAATGATAAAATAGTGGTGCTCATCAAGGTCCTTCTTTCTAATGGAATCTACACATATGTTTTTCATAATAACTTTTCTCACCTATCTCATGTTTTAAATGTTATATAGTACGGGGCATAAAATGTACGCGTGAGGAGAAGTAAAAATAAGAATTTCTGTTTAAAAGCTTAAGAATTATTTAAGTATTACATACGATTTAGCTAACGTTTGTTTAGTAATCTCTTCATTAGCAAAGTATTTGGAGGGACTAATTATGAAAAAATCACAAGATAATATGGGGAACTACGAACGTTATAAGATGTATAAATCTGGTAAAAATTGGACATACAGTGCTATTGCAGTTGGAATGATAGCTACGGGCATCGGTTTTACAACGACTAATGTTCATGCTGATACTATTAAGGATAATATTCAACAAAGCGAACAAATTAGTAGTTCAAAGCAAACTGAACAACAAAGTACAGTTTCACTACAAACTAAAGATAATGCCTCGAGTAAAGAAAATAACTCAGCAAGTTCGACGAACCAAAGTATAAATGCTTCGAATAAAGAAGTTACTACGGCAAGTAAGGCTACCAATGAAACAGCTTCTGAGCTAGGTAACAGAAGTAATATAAAAAATAATTCTGTTAACGAACAAAAAAATTCAGCTAATACTACAAATATTTCGAATGATGATAAAGCTGGTCGAATAACATCTTCTTTAAAAAATGAGGCTAATTTAAAGAGCGATTCTCTTAATAGAGGAAGAAATTCAACTAGTAAACAAGATACTCCTAATAATGTAACCGCTAAGGTAGGCTCTTTTAGAATAGATCAGACTAAACAGAGAAATAATGCATTTGTTGCATCCAAAAAAATAACTAATAGTAAGCAAAACATGCTTTCAAATAGTAATAGTGGAGCAACTACTAAAGTGGCAATAAACAATAATGATTCGAAAAAATTAACTAATAACATTAAAAACATATCAGAGGTGCCAGCCAAATATTTAGCTAATGCAAAAGCTAAGGGTCCGTTTACTGCAGGGGTAAACCAAGTAATTCCATTCGAAGCTTTCGGGGGCGATGGGATGTTGACCCGACTTTTGTTGAATGGTTCTGAAAAGGCAGCCTGGTCAGATAATGGGACAGGAAAAAATGCTGCTATCTTACCAATCAATGGCTTAAAAGCTGGAGAATACTTCTACGAAGTAGATTTAGATGGTAATGTAAAGGGTAAAGAAGGCCAAGCATTATTGGATCAATTACGTTCTAATGGTACAAAAACGTATGATGCAACGGTAAAAATTTATGGAGTTGGTGCAGATGGCAAAGCTGATACATCTAAGGTTGTAGCAACTAAAACTGGATTAAAGATCAACGTAGCTGGGCTCACATCTAACGTAAAGGATACAATAGAGGTGCCAGCCAAATATTTAGCTAATGCAAAAGCTAAGGGTCCGTTTACTGCA